>Ga0268266_10000159_pt1 | contig 126969 bp, 111 predicted proteins | sample KBSS13metaG_FD_190356 | JGI IMG/M metagenome (GOLD analysis project Ga0268266, IMG submission 190356) | Switchgrass rhizosphere microbial communities from Kellogg Biological Station, Michigan, USA - KBS S1-3 metaG (SPAdes) (version 2) | ecosystem: Host-associated > Plants > Roots >...
ATGGTCGGCTGCGCGACCCCGAGTGAACGCGCCGCACCCGATAGCGATCCCTCTTTCAGGACGCCGAGAAACGAACGGTACAGCTCCCAACCGATTTCCGAGGCCATGCATAAATGTATAGCAGGTGGAACATCCTGAGCAATTCCTTACTAGGTCGACCCCCCGCAGAATGCACCCCAGGAAGTCACACATTGCGAAGGAGACGACCATGAACGACAAGCGAATTGCCCTGGTTCTGGGTGCCACCGGCGGAATCGGTGGCGAGATCGCGCGCCAGATGCGGGATGACGGCTGGCACGTGCGGGCGTTGCGGCGCGGGGCCAAGACTCCGGCCGAGCATCGCGACGGCATCGAATGGATCAACGGCGACGCCCTCGACAGGGGCAGTGTCAGTGCCGCCGCCCGGGATGCCGCGGTCATCGTGCATGCGGTCAACCCGCCGGGCTACCGCAATTGGGCCAAGGTCGTGCTGCCGATGTTGGAGAACACGATCGCCGCGGCCGCCCCGGCCCGCGCCACGATTGTGCTGCCGGGTACGATTTATAACTTCGGCCCCGACTCTTTCCCCATCCTCACCGAAGAGTCACCGCAACATCCCAAAACACGCAAGGGTGCGATCCGTGTCGCCATGGAGCGACGGCTGCGCGACTACGCCGATCGCGGTGGCCGCGTGTTGATCGTACGCGCGGGGGATTTCTTCGGCCCCCGCACGGCCAACAGTTGGTTCTCACAGGGCCTGCTCAAGGCCGGAAGTCCCATACCCAAGATTTATGACCCGGGCCGGCGCGGTATGGGTCACGGGTGGAGTTATGTGCCGGATGTCGCGCGTACAGTCCTGGAGTTGCTCGGGAAGGGCACGGCGCTCGAGCCCTTCGCAACATTCCACATGGCCGGCCATTTTGACACGGATGGTACACAGATGATTCACGCCATCCGGCGCGTCGTGCAGCGCAGAACGCACGTGGAGCCGAAAATTGCAGCGTTTCCGTGGTGGTTGTTGACAGTGCTTGCCCCATTCGTGACCACGTTCCGCGAGATGCGCGAGATGCGTTACCTGTGGCGCGAGCCGTTGCAAATGGACAACGCGCGCTTGCGCGCGGTGCTTGGAGAAGAGCCCCATACTCCACTCGAACAGGCTGTGGAGGCGACTTTGCAAGGTCTCGGTTGTCTGGATGTATCGAGTGCGGGCACTGCGTTACAACGGTAGCTCGCTTTTCCAAGGTTGAAATTACGGCGTTTTCGCCCGGTCGCGAGTCAGGCGGTTACTGTCCTGCGCTCGAAGCGAGTCAGTATCCACAGTGCGCCGGGCAGCGCGGTGAAGTCCGCCAACAAGGCCAACACGAACGCGGAAGACGAGACGATGCCGAACTGCCGCATGGGCGGCAAATCCGAGAGCGCGAGCGCGAGGAAGCCGCTCGCGTTGATGAGAGTGGCGAACAGGATGGGGCGCCCGGCAATCAGCATGGCATGACGCAGGGCCGCGGGCGTGGAGCCGGCCACGAGGCCCTCGTGGTAGTGATAGAAGAAATGGATCTGGTCGTTCTCGGTGGCTCCCAACACGGTGGAGCCGATCAGGATGGTCGCGATGTTCAGCGGAATGCCGGTGGCCCGCATGATGAGGAACACCGCCAGAATGGCGAACAACGACGGGATCATGGTCATCAGTCGCGCCGAGGCGTTGCGGAAAACGAGCAGGAAGGCGGTGAAAATCACGCCGGCCGTGATGGCGAAACTCTCCGTCAGGGTAGGCAGCAGGCGCGTCGTGATCTCGCCGGACACGACTCCTTTGCCGACGAGACTGCCGTGGGCGGAGCGAAATGCGGGGTCTGTTTTTTGTGTGTCCGCCCACGTTTTGCGCAAGTAGTTTTCCATCGAACCGTGTCGCCCGAAATATTCGCCGCGGCCGCGGATGCTCAGTCGTACGCTCGCCAGATCCTTGACGTCCATGTAGGCGCGCGCACCCGGCTCCGTCAGTACGATCTGCTCGAGGTCCTCGGCGAGCTTCTGCCATGCTTCGGGTTGCGTGGGGAGCGCATCCGACCCGGACTCGATGTAGCGCGCCCACGTCAGCACGGTCGTCGGACCATCGACGGCGGTGATGCCGGGGTTGCCCTGAAGGGATTGAGTCAGCAGGTAGACAGCCCGCAGGAAATCCGGATCCAACGCGTGGCCGGGCGGTGTCTGGATCCACAGCTCCATCACGTCGAGGCCGTTGGAATCCTGAAAACGGCGCGTATCCTGCGCGATCCGCTCTTTCGGGTTGACGTACGTCAGTGAGTCGGTCTCGAGCTCCAGCGGCGCGAGCTTGCCGGGGATGCCGAAGAGGGCGGCCGCGCCGCATAACATCAACACGAGAGCGCCGCTGACAAACAGCCAACGGTATTGCCGGGTGGCGGGCACCAGGTATTCGACGAAGCGGGAGTACCTTTTACCCGTGGCCGGCCCGGTGGTGCGCAGGGGTGTGCGCAGCAGCGACTGCAGGGCGGGAAACAGCGTAAAACAGCCCACCCAGGCAATGATCAGGCCGCACGCCGTCCAGATTCCCATCTCGCGGACGGGACGGATATCCGATACCGCCAGCGCCGCAAAGCCCACCGCGGTGGCAAACATCGAGGCCGTGCTGGGTAGGAATTTGTTGGCGAGCGCGCGTGCGTGATGCTCGAGCAGGGTCGGTGCATCGTCCGGTTCCATGAAGCGCGAATGGAGGTAGACAAGCGTGGCGGTCGTCGTGACCATGACGGTCAGGGGAACGAGAGCCGAGACCACGGTGTTTGTCCAACCGAAGAGATGCGCCTGTCCCACGGCCATGGCAACGACCGACCCCAGGGTCAGAACGATCGCCAGCAGGACGCGCCACGAGCGATAGACGAGCAGCACGAGCGCCATCAGGAAGACGCCGAACAGGGGCATGGAACGCTTCGTCGCCGAGCCCGTTTGATTCTCCAGCCACGCGTCCAACCAGGGGGAGCCGACGCGGCGGACCGCAGTGAACGGCTTCCCGGCTTTATCGAGGGGCAGTACGAGTGAGTCGATCGCCGCCAGGGCGGTATCACGTGTCTCGGGCGTATTCGTGCGCAACTCGACGGCGATGCCGATGTAGTGATCGCCGAGCAACCCGGCCCGACGGAACATCTTCGTGCCGGTGGCAAATTTGCGCAGCTGTCCGACCTGGGTGTCGGTGAACGGTCCGCTTGCTGGAGCTCGTCGGAAGAGGGTCAGCAGGCTGTGGGGCTCGACGTGCGGGATCTTGGCGAGCTGCTGCTCGAGAGTGTCGGCGGCGCGCAGAATGTCGGGAGTCAGTGGATCGGGCGCCTCCAGCATCAGGAGGGCCTGGTCGCCCTCCGGGTAGATGCGCTCGAAGTCCATCGTCGCGCGCGATACGGGATCACCGGGGACGATCAGACGGTCGATCGCCGAATCCGTCGGGATCTTCGTCGCGCCGTAGATACCAGCCGCTGTCAGGACCACGAAAATGGCCACGACCCAGAGCCGCGCGCGCAACACGCTGAGGAAGATTTGGTGCATCGTTTTGGAGTTCACTCTCGGGTGCGGTCGCGGGTCTTAGCTCTCGCTGGCCTGGGCCTGCGGCGCGGCGGAATGATAGCCTAAAGATATGAGCACACTATTAGCTGCAGCGGTTTCGACTTTAGTGTTTTGTGCTCCCGGCTACCCCGGGGGCGCTTCGGATGCACAGCCATTCGTGGATCAATTCGCGGCCGCGGCCGTGAAGGCCGCGGGTTGGCAGGGCAGCCTGGCAGCAATTTACGACCCCACTGACGAGGGGAGTCTTGCGAAACTGGCCAACCCCGACGCCGTGCTGGCGTTCGTGCCTTATCCGTTTTTTGTCGAGCACGGCGCGAAGTTACACCTCACGCCGCTCGCGCAGGCGGATGTCGCGGGAACTGGTACTCAGCAGCGTTGGTCGCTCGTGGGCAAGACCGGCAAGGTGACGGGCGCGACCTCGCTCGGGGGCTACACGATTTTGAGTGTTGCCGGATACGCGCCGGAATTTGTCCGACACTCAGCGCTCGAGTCGTGGACGCTCCCGGCGGACGTCAAGATCCAGTCGACGGGACAGATTTTGAGCACCCTGCGCAAGGTTGCGTCCGGGGATCCCTCGGTGGCGCTCCTCGATCAGTCGCAGGCAACGGCGCTGACCACCCTACCGTTTGCCAGTGACTTGAAGACGGTCACGCAATCTGCACCGCTGCCCGTAGCGCTCATTGTGGTCGTTGATTCTCGCGTGCCCGCGCCCCGGGCAAAAATGTTTCAGGCTGGATTGTTGAAGATGGGGCACGGGGGCGAGGCGACCGATGTATTGAGTAACTTGCGGCTGCAAGGATTTGTCATGCCGCAGTTGCCGGGAAAAGCGGCGGCGCCGTGATGGCGGTTACGGCCATGACTTGCGTGACGCGCGCGCCGGACGTGACGGGTGTGACGCGCATGATGCGCGGGGCGCGCATGATGCGCGGGGCGCGCATGTTACGCGTCGAGCGCGTGACGGCCATTTCGGCGTGGTGGCGCAACGTCCTGGGGTGCGGCGCGCTGGCCGTGTTAGTCACCGCGTGCGCGTTACCGAAGCGCCCGACGGGACCGCTGCCGTCTTCCGCGCCAACGTCAGTCGAAGGGTTGGCTGCGGCAATCCAATCTGACGCCGCTCGCAGCGACAAAGCTCCGGATGGGAGTGCGCGCGCGCAACTCGCGGCAGAAGCCAGCGCGTATGCGCAAGCTTGTCTCGCCAAAGCGCCGCAGGCCGCCGGCTGCCTGTACGGAAGCGGTCTGGCTTATGGCCTCGAGGCCCGGGCGCATCCGGGTAGCGCCACGGAATCCTTGAAGGCGATGTTGGATGCCTTGAGCAAGGCCGACGCCGCGGATCCCAACTACGACCAGGCGGGGCCCGCTCGCGTGCGGGCGCAGGTGTTACTCAGGGCGCCGGGATGGCCGTTGGGACCGGGAGATCCGGATAGCGGACTCACGTCCGCCCGTCGTGCGGTGGAGCTGCGACCGCAATATCCGCCCAACCTGTTGGTTCTGGGTGAAGCCCTGGCGAAAACCGGGGACGCCACGGGTGCTCACGATGCCTATACCCAGGCGCGTGATGCGGCCCAGGCGCTGCCACCGGCTAACGAGGACCGTGAGGGGTGGATTCACGAGGCCGATCAGGGGCTGCAGCGGAAGTAGCAGCGGCCGCGAGCGGGTCAGTCGTTGGCGGCTCGGGCAGGTGTGTGCTCGACGCCTTTCTTGGCACCCTCCAGTCGGGCCAGCTGCATGATCGCATCAACAAACAGCGAGAGCACGGATTCCGCCATATCGGGGGTCATGTCCGTCGGGCTCGAGAGCATCGACAGCCGCACGCCTTCGCAAAGGGCCATGAATCCCATGGCCAGCGCCGGCGGCGGCACCGGGGATTCGACGCCGGCACGCTGGTAAAAATATTGGATGAATTCGGCGATCTGCCCGCACTTCTCGGCGACCAGCGCATTGAGCTTCGCGCGGAACTTGGTGTCTCGGGCGGCGAGCATGCGCGCCTCGGTCCAGTTCATGAACGATTCGTTATTGCGGTAAAGACTGGCGTAGAGGTCGCGGCTGCGTTGCTGGATGAGGTCGAGCGGCAATGCATCGCTGCGCAGGGAGGCGAGCTCAACGAGGGATTCCTGGTGGTCGCGCCGTAGCAGCTCGATGAACAGGTCGCCCTTGCTGTTGAAGTTCGAGTAGAACGCGCCGCGCGTGTAGCCGGCCGCCTCCGCAATGTCCTCGACACTCGCGGCAGTCAGTCCTTTCTTGGCGATCAGTTTTTGCGCGGCGTCCAGCAGACGTTGCGTCGTCTGGTCGCGGCTATCTTCCCGGGTCAAACGTTTGCGGCTCATAGGCCATGCTAGCACATACACACGAATATTGGAATGCGGCTTTGTATACAGATACAGAGGTGTATTAGGATACTAGTATGCATCGAAAGCCCCGGTGGCGCGAGCGTGGCCCTAGGCCCGCGTGTCGCCGGTCGAGCCATTGAGCCGGGAGGAGTCATGCGAATTGCCGCGAAGAATCACATTTTGGGCCGCAGCACGCGGTTCGCGGCGCCCTTGCTGCTGGTAGCCGCTGCGACGCTCGCGCTGGCTGGGTGTCAGGGCGGTAAGGTCGCCTCGGCGCCGCCTACCGTCGTGGTGGCGTTGCCGGTGCACCCCGACGCGGGGAGCGCGGGTGGGGCGGCCGTGCGCTATCCCGTCGAGGTGGCGGCGCGGTACTCCAACCCGATGTCGTTCCGCGTGCCCGGCAAGCTCATCGAGCGCAAGGTGCGCATCGGTGATTCCGTGAAGAAGGGCGAGGTCATCGCACGCCTCGACCCTGTGGACGCGGAGAAGCAAGCCGCGAGCGCCAAGGCGGCGATGGAAGCTGCCGAGCATCGCTTCGTATTCGCGAAGCAGCAGCTCGATCGCGATAACGCGCAGGCTCAACAGAACCTGATCGCGACGAATCAGCTCGAGCAAACGCAGGACGCGTTCATTGCTGCGCAGTCGGGACGCGATCAGGCGGCCGCGCAGTGGGTCGTCGCGCGCAATAACCTCGAGTACAACTCTCTGGTCGCCGACCACGATGGTGTGATCACTAGCGAGAACGCGGATACGGGGCAGGTGGTGGCTGCGGGGCAGGCTGTGTACGGGCTTGCGTGGAGCGGTGATACGGATGTGACGCTGGACGCGGCAGCGAGTGATCTCGCGAGGATCGCGATCGGCCAGCCGGCGAGCGTCACTTTCCCGGCGTTGCCGGGTAGATCGTTTGACGCGAAAGTTCGAGAGATCACGCCATCAGCGGATCCGCAGAGTCGGACGTATCGCGTGAAGTTGACGCTCGCTCAGCCCGGGCAACTCGTGCGATTGGGAATGACAGGGGACGCGACGCTGCAGCCGCCCGCGCTGCCTGCCGGAGGCGCGGCGGCCGCGAGTTTTACGGTGCCCTCGACCGCGATTTTCCATCAGGGGAATTCGCCGGCGGTTTGGGTGTTGGGCGCCAATAGTGTGTTGGAGCTGCGGCCGGTGACGGTCCGGAGCTACAGTGATCACTCTACGGTTTTGGGTGGCGGCCTGAAGGATGGCGATGTAGTCGTGCTGGCCGGCGTGCATACCGTATACGCGGGCGAGCATGTGACGCCCGTGCGGCCATTGTTTGACGGCGAAGGCGACGTGGCTGGCCCCGCGCCGGCGGACGGAAAGTCGGAGCACGCGGGTGGAAGTGTTGCCGGCGCTGACGGCGCTTCCGGCGGTGAGTCGACGGCGGCTAACGCGAGCGCCAATGGCGCGGCGGCTGCGGTGCGTGTCGCGAGCGGCGCTTCCGGCGGTGCGCGCGTCGAGGCTGACGTGGCGCGTCATGCGTCCGGCGGCGAGGCGGCGCCCGCGGTGCGGCTCGCGCGCGGCGAGGCCGGCGGCGTGCGCGGCGACGCCGGTGCATCGCGCGTCACAGACGGCCGTGGGGCACGGCCGTGAGCGGGGACCATGAGGACCCGCCAATCGTCATGGCGGGCGCGTCTGCGGGCGCGACGACCCTACCAGCGGCGGGCGAACCGCCGATCACCCCCGCGGAAGCCAGCCACCGCTTCAACCTATCGAGCTGGACGCTAAAGCACCAGGCAGTGGTCGTGTTCATGCTGGCGCTCATCACGCTGTTCGGCATCCTATCGTACGGCAAGTTGGCGCAATCAGAGGATCCGCCCTTCACCTTCAAGGTCATGGTGGTGCGCACCTTCTGGCCCGGCGCCACCGCGAGGCAGGTGCAGGAGGAAGTCACCGACCGGATCGCCCGCAAGCTACAGGAAACGCCCGATATCGACTTCATGCGCAGCTACTCGCGCCCCGGTGAGTCGACGCTCTTTTACACGATCAAGGATTCCGCGCCTCCCGCGCAGGTGCCGGAAACCTGGTACCAGGTCCGCAAGAAAGTCGGCGACATCGCCAACACACTCCCGACCGGCATCCAGGGACCGTTCTTCAACGACGAGTTCGGGGACGTCTATACCAACATCTACGCGCTCGAAGGCGACGGGTTCGCCTTCGCACAGCTACATGACTACGCGGAACGCCTGCGCACCGAGTTGCTGCGCGTGCCGAGTGTCAACAAGGTGGACTTCATCGCCGACCAGGAGCAGCGCGTCTACGTTGAGATCGCGAACGCGCAACTCGCGAAGCTGGGCCTGACCCCGCAGCAGATAGCTGACGCGGTGAACGCGCAAAACGCCGTGGCCGGATCGGGAGTGTTCACGACCTCCAACGATCGCGTGTACGTCCGACCCACCGGCCAGTTCCTGAACGAGCAGAAAATCGGTGACACCCTCATCCGGGTGAATGGGCGCGTCGTGCGTCTCGGTGACATAGCCGCAATCAAACGAGGCTACGTCGATCCGCCCGAAGAGCACATGCGGTTCAACAACCAACCGGTGCTCGGGATCGGCGTCACGATGGACCCCTCAGGGGACGTGATAGCCCTGGGTAAGGCCTTGGATGCCGAGACGGCGCGGTTGCGCGCCGCGCTGCCCGCTGGTTTGAAGCTCGTGCAGATATCGAGCATGCCGACGGCGGTCCGTCATTCGGTGAACGACTTCATCGAGGCGGTGGCCGAGGCGATCGGTATCGTACTGATCGTGAGCCTGATCACTCTCGGTTTGCGTACCGGCATGGTGGTCGTCATTTCCATTCCGCTGGTGTTGGCGGCGACGGTTCTGTTCATGTACCTGTTCAACATCGGGTTGCACAAGGTCTCCCTCGGGACGCTCATTCTCGCGCTCGGCCTCCTGGTGGACGACGCCATCATTGCCGTCGAGACCATGGCGGTGAAACTCGAACAGGGATTCGACCGACTGCGCGCGGCGGCGTTTGCCTACTCGAGCACGGCTTTTCCGATGCTGACCGGCACGCTGGTGACCGTGTCCGGCTTCCTCCCGATCGCCCTGGCGAAGTCCCAGGTCGGCGAATACACCCGCTCGATCTTCGAGGTCTCCGCGATCGCGCTGCTCCTGTCCTGGTTTGCGGCGGTCATTGTGATTCCCCTGCTCGGCTACCGCATTCTGTCGGAACATCCCACGCGGCGCGCTTTCGGTCGTCACGAGGACGACGCCAACGCCCAAGCAGAACATCACGACGTGTATGACACCCGGTTCTATCGACGCCTGCGCGAGTGGATCGGCTGGTGCGTCGACCGGCGTGGCCTGGTTCTGACGGTCACCCTGGTCGTGTTCGTGTTGGGACTGGGTGCGTTCGGCCTCGTGCCGCAACAGTTCTTCCCCAGCTCGGATCGACCCGAGCTCCTGGTCGACTTCAGGTTGCCCGAAGGCGCCTCGTTTGCCGCGACGTTACGGCAGGCGCAACGCTTCGAGGCCGTGCTCAACAAGCGTCCGGAGATCGATCACTACGTGGACTTCGTTGGTGCCGGCGCGCCCCGTTTCTACTTGCCGCTCGATGAGCAGTTACCTGCTCCCAATTTCGCGCAGTTTGTCGTGACCGCGAAAAATGTGAAGGCACGCGAGAAGCTCGCTCCCGTATTAGCCGAAGTTCTGAGAACCGACTACGCAACCGTGCGGACGCGAATCAGCCGGCTCGAGAACGGCCCGCCGATTGGCTTCCCCGTGCAATTCCGTGTCAGCGGCCCCGAGATCGGTACCGTGCGCCAGTTGTCCGAGCAGGTCGCACAGGTCATGCGCTCCAACCCGGACACGACCAACGTGCAGTTCGACTGGGACGAGCCGGCCGAGCGCTCCGTGCACTTCGAGGTGGATCAAACGCGAGCGCGTCAGCTCAACGTGTCTTCGCAGGAGATTGCGAACTATCTGCAGATGTCCCTGACGGGTTACACCATTACGCAGTTCCGCGAGCGGGACAAGCTCATCAGTGTCGACTTGCGAGCGCCGGAACGGGACCGCGTGGACCCCTCGCAAATCGAGCGGCTGGCGCTGCCGTCTCAGAACGGTACGGCAGTGCCGTTGGCCGCGCTTGGCCGATTCAGCTACGGACTGGAGTACGGCGTCATCTGGGAGCGCGACCGGCAGCCTACGATCACCGTGCAGGCGGACGTGCAGCACAACGCCCAGGGAATCGATGTGACCAACCGCGTCGACAAGATGTTGGCGCCGCTGCGCAAGCAGCTTCCGGTGGGCTATCTCATCGAGATCGGCGGCTCGGTCGAACAGAACGCCAAAGCGCAGGGCTCGATCAACGTGCAGATGCCGGTGTTGGTGGTGGCCGTGCTGGTACTGCTGATGATTCAGCTCCAGAGTTTCAGCCGCGTGCTGCTGGTTGTGTTGACCGCGCCGCTCGGTCTCATCGGCGTGGTCCTGGCGTTGTTGTTGCTCGGCAAGCCCTTCGGCTTCGTCGCCCTGTTGGGAACCATCGCCATGTTCGGCATCATCATGCGCAACTCGGTCATCCTGGTGGACCAGATCGAGCAGGACATCAAGGCGGGGCACAGCCGGTTCGAGGCGATAGTCGGCGCGACCGTGCGCCGCTTCAGACCCATTACGGTGACCGCGGCTGCGGCGGTGCTGGCGCTGATCCCGTTGCTGCGCAGTAACTTCTTCGGCCCGATGGCCACGGCGCTCATGGGTGGCATCACCGTCGCAACGGTGCTGACCGTGGTGTATCTCCCGGCACTGTACGCCCTGTGGTTCCGCGTTCGGCGCGATGAGCCCCCACGGGAGGTGGCAGCATGAAAGCACGAACACAAGTACTAACCGTGGCTGTGGCTGTAGCCTCGATGACGTTGTCCGGATGTGCTGCTTTCGGGCCCGACCGCAAGCCCCCCCAATTGCCCTCACCCGAGCACTATTCGGTCGACAGTCAGCCCGCACAGCTCCCGGTCGCCGACGGTGTGGCACAGAAGCTGGAGCCCGGCACACGGCCGCTGCCGCAGTGGTGGCGGGCATACCAGTCGGATGAGCTCAACAGCCTGGTGGCGGAGGGACTCGAGAACAGCCCCTCGCTGGCGGCCGCACAGAGCACGTTGCAGGCCGCTCGTGAGCAGTTGCGTCAGCAGATCGGCGACAACCTGTTTCCGAGCGTCGACGTCAGTTTCGCCCCGTCGCGGCAACGCGCCCTGGGGATTCCCGTTCTGCCGGACCAGCAAACCTTCCTGTACAACGTGTTCGCCGCGCAGGCCCAGGCTTCCTACACCTTCGATTTCTTCGGCGCGGCTTTCCTGGCCGACCGGGCCCTCGCCGGCCAGATCAATCAACAGGCTTTCCAGCTCGAGGCGACCCGCAGGGCGCTGGCGGCGAACATCGTCACTGCGACGATCAATGCCGCGGCGTTGCACGAGGAGGTGGTGGCCACCGAGCAGCTGGTTGAGTTAGGAGAGGAGCGCGCCCAACAGACTGCCGCAAAATACAAGCTCGGAAGCGCCACCCGCGATGAGATGTTGGCTGCGGAGCAGGACGCCGCCAACGCCGCGGCGACGTTGCCGGCCTTGAGAGCGCAGGCGCTCGCGGTACGGCACGCGCAGGCGGTGCTGATTGGCCGGACTCCCGACACGGCCCCGGAGCCGCTGCCGCTCGATGCGCTGCATTTGCCACAGACGGTGCCTGTGTCGGTGGCTTCGGACCTGTTGCACCAGAGGCCCGACATTCTGGCGGCCGAGGCGGCAGTCAGAGCAACGGCGGATGAGGCCGGCGCCGCCACGGCAGCGATGTTTCCGAGCTTGTCGCTCTCGGCCTCCTACGGCCATGGCGGCTTTGACTGGGCGTCCTTTACGTCGCCGGAAGGTAAGATCTGGAGTGTTGGCGCAACGCTGACGCAACCCTTGTTTCACGGTGGGGCCCTGTTGGCACGTAAGCGACAATACCAGGCCACTTACGCGGCGGCGGTGGCCAGCTACAAGCAGACGGTGTTGTCGGCGTTCAAGAATGTGGCGGACACGCTGGTCGCGCTCGACGAGGATGCGAATACGCTCGTGCAGACGCAACGAGCGGAAAACGCGGCGCGTGATACGAGTGCCAACACGGAGTCCCGTTACAAGCTTGGAGGGGCGCCGTTTTATGCGACCCTGACGGCCGGGCAGCAATATCAGAGCGCTCACGTGCAATATGTCCGCGCGCGCGCGGCGCGGCTGGCGGATACGGCGGCCCTGTTTGATTCGATGGGCGACCCGCCCAGCGAGCGCCAGGGCACGAAATTGAGCCAGGCCGCGGATGTGAGCCGTGGCCCGACTCCCGCGACCGATGCGCCGGCGAAATAAGTAATTTCGCGCCCGCGAGCGGCGGGCCGCGCGGCACAAGGCGGTGCGCCTGCGCGAAAGTGAAGAATTTCCGGGCGAGCCCGGCTTGGCCAGGGCCGGCCGTGGACGCGAATGCGCCGCAAAACCGCTGGAGCCGCGCGTTTCCGCGTAAACGTTGCGCGAAAGGTGTTTTGACAATGCGCGGATAGGCTTGATTTTCAAGGTGCGATGTCCGCACTGAGGACGTGGCCCAACCACGCTTGGTACTCCTTCAGATTACAATGGCGGGAATGTGTCATTCGGTTCTGGGGGACTCACTTTGACCCGCATTCGCAAGCAGGCCACCGGCCTGTGCACCTTTGTGCTCGCAGCTCTTTCTTCCGGCGTCGCGCTGGCCGCAACGGGGCCCGCGAATGTCACCGCGGAACGCCTGCTTCATGCCGACGCCGAGCCGTCGCAGTGGATGACCTACGGCGGTGACTACAACGAGCAGCGCTACAGTCGCCTCACCAAGATCACCCGCGACAACATCAAGCAACTCGGGTTGAAGTGGTTCGCCGACTACGACACCAACCTGTCGCAGGACGGGACGCCGCTGTATATCGACGGTGTCATTTATGTCTCCACGGCCTGGAGCAAGGTGTACGCGTTCGATGCGCGCACCGGCAAGACGCTGTGGCAGTACGATCCCAAGACTCCGGGTGAGTGGATCCGCAATGTCTGCTGCGGCATCGTCAATCGCGGTATCGCGGCCTGGCACGGGAGGATTTACCTCGGCACCCTCGACGGTCGGCTGGTGGCGATCGATGCGAAAACCGGCAAGGAAGCATGGTCGACGCTCACCATCGACAAGTCCAAGCACTACTCCATCACCAGTGCGCCGCGCATCGCGGAGGGCAAGGTGTACATCGGAGAGTCCGGCGGTGAATACGGCGTGCGCGGTTACTTGAGCGCCTACGACGCCGAGAACGGCAAGATGCTCTGGCGTTTCTACACGGTCCCGGGCGACCCGCAGGGTGGGTTCGAGAACGAGGCCATGAAGAAGGCGGCCGCGACGTGGGGGGGCGAGGGGCTGAAGTTGGGTGGGGGCGGTGCCGTCTGGGACGCGATCGTGTACGACCCGACGACCAAGCTCATTTACTTCGGTACCGGTAACGGCACCCCCTGGAACGATCGGTATCGCGATCCGACTGATGGGGACAACCTCTACCTGGCCTCGGTGATTGCCGTCAAAGCCGACACCGGCGAGTACGTCTGGCACTACCAGTCCACGCCGGCCGACACCTGGGACTATGACGCGGTCAGTCCGATGACGGTCGTGGATCTGACCGTGGACGGCAAGAAGCGCCATGTCATTCTGCAGCCTTGCAAGAACGGCTTCTTCTACATGCTCGAGGCCGCCACGGGTAAGTTGCTGCGCGCCGTGCCGTTCACCAACGTGAACTGGGCGGATGGCGTCGACATGAAGACCGGGCGTCCGCGGGTCAAACCGGAAGCGCGTTTCCCGGTCGGCAAGCCCTGGAACCTCGAGCCCGGCGTCCAGGGTGCCCATGGTTGGCAGGCGAATGCTTTCAGCCCGCAGACGGGGCTGTTGTATTTTCCGACCCAGGAAGCGTACTTCCCGATGGTGGCGGACAAGAGCTTCACGCCCAACCCGGTCGGCTACAACCTGGGCCTGGATTTCACCGCGCCGTTCACCTACTACAAGGACCACCCCAAGGAGAAGTCGGGCTTCAGCGCTTATCTGCAGGCCTGGGACCCGGTGACCGGCAAGCAGGTCTGGAAGGGTGAGTCGAACCAGGGGCCCACCGGCGGGGCACTCGCAACCGCCACCGGCCTGGTCTTCCAGGGCGGCGGCAGCGCGGACGAAGTGCGCGCCTATGACGCCAAGACCGGCGAGAAGGTATGGAGCTTCAAAACCGAAACCGGGGTGGTCGCTCCGCCGATCAGCTTTGAGCTCGCCGGACAGCAGTACGTCGCGATCAGCGTCGGGGGCAACACGATGGGCGGTTACTACGCGCCCAACTACTCGCGGATGTTGGTCTTTGGTCTGGGGGGAACGGCCAAGCTCCCGCCGGCCGAGCCCTATACCCCGCCGCCGCTCGATCCGCCGCCGGCAACGGCTTCCGCCGCTGACGTGAAGGCGGGCGCCGCGACCTATGCCAAGTACTGCGCTGCCTGTCACGGCGACCAGGGCGCGACGCGTGGTTCCAACTTCCCGGACCTCACACGCACGCCGCTCCTGCATAGCCAGGAGGGCTTCGATATGGTGGTGCTGAAGGGCATCAAGTCTTCGCGGGGCATGGCGTCGTTCGCGCCAGCCCTGAAGCCTGATGACACCAAGGCCCTGCGCGCCTACATCATCGACCGTGCCAACGAGGTGAAGAAGGCCATGGCAGCGGCACCGGGAGGCCCAGCCGTCAGTCAGCCTCACCAGTAACGGTGTCACGCCAGCGCGCGAGCCGTGACGGCACGGTCGCGGGCGACCTCGGCTGCGGCGGCAGCCGGGTCGCCGTGAGGGGCGTCTACAGAGAACGGTCGACCAGGGACTGGAACAACTCGTTGTAACGCGGACCTGACACGCCGTCGCCCCTCGCGGCGTCGAGCATCGTCATGTCTTCCTGCGTCAGTTGCAGAGAGTCTGCCTTCAGGTTCTCCTCGAGGTAGGTGCGTCGCTTCGTTCCGGGAATCGGCACGATGTACGGTCCCTGGGCCAGCAGCCATGCAAGCCCGACCGCCGAGGGTGCCACATCGTGTTTTGTGGCGACCTCGCGCACGACATTCGCGATGCGCATGTTGGCGTCGAAGTTGACGCTCTTGAAGCGGGGGTCACCCCAGGCCCTGAAGTCGTTGCGCGGGTATTCCTCCGCGCGCTGGACCTTCCCGGTCAGAAAGCCACGGCCCAGCGGGCTGAACGGCACGAGCCCGATACCCAACTCCTTCAGGGTAGGGAGGATCAGCTCCTCGATGTTGCGCTCCCATCTGCGCCGCAATCTCGCGTTTACGGCTGAATCCGCGCTGAACGGTACCGGGCGTGACCGGAGCGTGACCGAAACGCAGTGGAGGAAATCCCAGGAAGCACCTACGGTGCGACGTGGGACCGCGGAGGAAATCCCGAGAAGCGCCAGGGGCGCGACGCGGGAGAACGCAGCTGCGCCGACCGGGTTGACACGGTGCCAACCTCTTTTATGTCGGGTCAACCCCCGAAAATGTGTCCCGTTGTTACCCCTCAAGTAGCAAACGCTACGATTATTCAAACAGTCGGGAGAGAGGGCGTTATGAGGACCATGGCTATCACAGTTGTTGCGCTGGGCGTGCTGACGAGCGCCGCGTGGGCACAGACGACCGCGGAGAAGGACCAGCAGCGCGACGTGAATCAACAGCAGCGCATCGAGCAGGGTCTGCAGTCGGGGCAGCTTTCCACCAAGGAAGCCGGCACGCTCGAACGCCAGCAGCAGCACATCGACAAGATGGAGGCCCGTGATCTGAAAAATGGCTCCATCAGCCCCGCCGAGCAGGCGCGCCTGAACGCCGCGCAGAACCGGGTCAGCAACAACATCTACGCCGACAAACACAACGGCGTGACCGGAAATCCGAATTCGGCCTCCTCGCAGCGCATGCAGGGCGACGTGCAGCGCAACGTCAACCAGCAGCAGCGCATTCAGAACGGCATGGACAACGGCTCGCTGACGAACCGCGAAGCCGGCAAACTCGAGCGCGGGCAGGCGCATGTGAATGGTCGGGAAGCCAACGCGGCGGCGAACGGTCACGTCGGTGCCCGTGAGCAGCGTGGGATCCAGCGCGCGGAGAATCGCCAGAGCGGCCGCGTCTATCGCAAGAAGCACAACGGCATCACGAAGTAACCCGGTCTGGTGAACCGCGATTACGGGAGCGACGGCGCTCCCGTTTTCGTTTCCGCGAGTAACGTCGCGCAGTCCACATCCTTCCCGTGTCCCGGGTCCACCAACTGAAACTTCCTCTGTTCCTTTTCGACTCCGATCGACGGGTGGCGTAGCGTACCTTGGATCGCTACGGGCGCTTTCAGACGAAACAACCTCACATGTTTGGGGTGTCCCTGGATCTGTAGATCGAGCGCCTCGGTGTCGAGCGTGATCGAGCCACCCCCGGTGATGAGCACCGGGTCCGTGTCGATGACGAGAGTCTGGGCCGTCAGGGTCCCCTTGCGCGCCTGAAAGCGTGCCACGGCGCAGCGCACCGGCGTTTCGTCCTTGTTTTTGGTGAGCAACAGGCCCAGTCCGCGCAAGTCCAGGCCGGTGAGCTCGGCAAACGAGGCCCGCATCGTGCCTTGCGGCAACACGGCGGTCACGGTGCCGTTGGCATCGGCTGCGATCTCGTGAATCGAGTGGCCACGGCCCGTCAGTTTCAGATGGCCTTGCAGCGGCCCATCCAATGGCGGTTGCGCCGGATCTTTTTGCGCGAGTTGGCCGAGTCTCACGTTGGCGAAATTCAGGTCGACCGCCGCGGCTGGAATATCGGGCCTGCCATCAAAGCGTATGTTGGCGGTGAGCTTGCCATCGGGAAGATTCGCCGTGAGCTCCGGCAACTCCACCAGGCCGTGGTCGATAATCATTTTGCCGGCGACAGTGTGAAACGACAGCCGTCCGGCGTCGAGCTCTCGAGCGTGGAAAGTAATGGCCGCATTGCTGCGGCGTATGCCGTCGACCCGTAACTCCAGCTCCGGCAAAACCAACGGCTTCGCTTCAGGTGGGCCGACTGCTCGACCTGCCGCACGCACGCCGAGGTCGGCGATGCGCAGTCGGTCGCAGCGCAGGTCGACAGTGGTGTGCGGGTTGCCTCCGTCGTCCATCTTGCTGGTGATAGTTGCATGCACGTCGCTCTCACCCGCGGTCGCAACCACGTCACTCAGTTTGAAGAGCAGGTTGCGGCGTTCGACCTTGCCCGATACGTGATACGGCCCTGTGTTGGGAAGCAGGACGCCGGTCAGGTAGTACAGGTCCTTGAAGTCCGCGCCACTGGCAGCGAAGGTGCCTTCGAGGTAGCGGAAGTCGAACGGGTGTGCCACCGACCCGTGGCCCGTGAGATGCGAGCCGCTGGAGCGCCCGTCGAGAGAAAACTGATAGGGCTTGGATCGTGCGATGGTGGCTAACGGGTCCCCCTCGATGAAGAAAGTGACATCGCGACCGTTGAGGTGTCCTTTGCCGTCGATTCGCAGCGAAGTCGGGCCGGAGGCCGGTTGCGTGTCGCGCGTCGTCAGGGTGCCATCGAACAACAGGTGCCGCCGGTCGTCATCGAGTGTGACATGGGCGTCAGGTATCGAAAGACTGTAGATGGGTGGGATGCCCTTGCCTGGGAGAAATCCAGGCGGCTTCCACAGCCAGTTCGCGTGTCCCGCGGCATCGCGCTGCAGGTGGATCTCGGCGCCCTCCATCTCCAGCTTGCGCAGGACATAGGCCTGCCCGAAAACCGGCAGGTCCAACGCCACGGTGAGCTTGCCGATGCTGGCCAGGGTGCCCGGCGGGGTCCAGGGTGGATTGCCGATGGTGACGTGCTCGGCGACGAAACGCGGATGCAGGGTCAGAAGATGGGCGTGCAGCGGGCCGTCGATTCGAATCGGGCGCCCCGTATGGCGGCTCATGAAACCAACGAGGGGGCCGCGCAGGTGATCCGCGTCCACCAGGGCGAGCGCGATCGCCAGGAGAGCAACCATCCCGAGTACGGCAGCCAGGATGGCGAGTGACCATTTGAGCAGACGGTGCATATAATCAATAACTTAGATCAGGTCTGTGGCACTCGCACCGGCGCTGGGAGTTTGCAATCCTGTGAGTGAGTCGACTGTCGGCCCGTCCAGGGTCAGTACACACTAGGCCCAATGGAAAGCAAGCTCACTCAACTGGCGCGGCAGGCGGTCACGACCGCGTCGCAACGTCTCGACACCGAAGAGCGCGTCAGCGCCTTCATGGCACACAGCCGCATGATGGTCGCGCTCTACCAGGCCGGCCAGCGGCTCCAACTCCACTCCCGGCGTCGCTAACCCTCACCCGCCCTTTTTGTCCTTCTCCGCTGCCTCACGGTTCGTGAAGCGCGCATTGCCCAACCCGGTGCCGATCGTGAGCACACCCCAGCGCTGCACATCCTGCATGAAAGGCACTTCGCTCAATCCCTGCACGACGGCATCGTTGTGCATCACGACCACGGTCTCGTGATCGCCGATCTTCGGAATCGCCTCCCGCAACAGGTGCGGCAGGTTGAAGCTTTTCACCTCCCAGTTACCCGGTAGATTCTGGCCGCCGCGGTCGATCGTCCCGTCCGCGCGGATGACTCCGGGGCACCCGATGCCGATGAAGGGCGCCAGCTTCAGGTCGTCCTTGGTGGCGCGCTTGATGAGATTGTTGAGCATCTCGACCAGGCGAGTTACCGCATCCTCACGGTCCGGCTCATCATCCCGGTGGCGCCACAGCTCGAAGCGACTCACGCTGGCTGCGGAGAAGTCAGGCTGCTTTTTCGCATTCAACTCGACGATGCCGCTGCGGATGTTGCTTCCGCCGATATCGACGGCGAGGATGCTGTCGTGGCCGGAGAGAATCCAGGACGGCAGCAGTTGGACGCTGCCGATGAGACCGGCGTGATCCGGCTCGGAGCGGATGGGTTGCAGCTCGATATCGAAGCCGTTCGCTTTCAGCAGCACGGCAGTGCGGCCGATGGCCAGCTCCCCGATGCGGCTCTGGCGCAGGCCGCCGCCGATGGCGATCCGTTGCGTATCTTTCCAAGCCTTCAGGCGCAGGAAGCGCCGGATGACCTGGGCGAATTCCTGGGCAAATTCCTCGATCGCGCCTTGAATGATGCCGGCGGCCTCGGCATCGCCTTGTGCCAGTACTTTGTCGAGCTGCTTCTTGCTGATCTCCTCGGTCGGTGTATCGCCGAAAGGGTCCTCTCCTGCCTGGGCGACCCGCTCACGCCAATCGTCGATGATCGCAAGAAAGGCTCGCCTGCTGGCACGATCGCCGATGAATCCTTCCGAGCTGCGGAGCTCCGCGTTGTACGCGTCTACCGTGACGAGGCTGAGTTGCTCTGCGCCGTGGGCGAGCAGGGAATTGGGCGTTTGTTCTGTCATCCTCGTGGCAACGTCGGGGCGGGACTTTTGTTCCCCGTTGCGCTCAAGGCGAAGCGTGATAAGTTTGCGACTATGAAAAAATCGCCGCCAGAGCATGTTGCGGGAACCAGGCTGCGCATTCCGGTGTTTACCCGGGGAGCGTTGTTCGAGAGCGGCGTCGGCGTCCACGTGCGTATGCCCAAAGGGATTTTTGTCGCGAAGTGATCCAGCGCGTGGCGTCCATCGTATGTTGGGTGTTGGCGGCCCTCGCCACGCCGGGCGTGCTGCGCGCGGCCGACGCGACGGCGGCTTTTCCGGACGTGGCGTCGGCGGCGGGCCTCGCGGACTCCGCTGCTCTCAGGGCAACTGTTTTTGGTACACCGCCACAGAACATCGCGCCCTTGCCGGCCACGGTGCCGCTGGAAGAGATCGACATTTCCATGCCGTGGGCGCGCCCGGTGCCCAAGGTGTTCTGGTTCGATCGACGCCTGCGGGTGTGGTTTTCCGCGCAGGACAAGCCGGCACCGTTGGCCATCGTCATCTCGGGAACCGGCAGCGACGGCAACGTCGCAAAAATTTCCATGCTCCGGGCAGCGCTTTACGGTGCCGGCTACCACGTGCTGACGCTGCCCTCGCCGACCTTTCCGGGCTTCATTGTCTCGACGTCGAGCACCGGGGTTGCCGGGGATCTCCTGCAGGACGGCCGGGATCTGTACGCGGCGATGCAGAGAGTCCTGGCGCACCTGCCACACCACGCGCCCATCACGGACATCGACGTCCTTGGCTTCAGTCTGGGGGGTGCGAACGCCGCAGTCGTGAAGTCGCTCGATGCGAAGGAGGGCAAGCTGCGGATCCACCGGGTCGTCATGATCAATCCGCCGGTCAGCCTGTTTGACTCCATCGACCGGCTCGACAGGTTGTTCCTCCAGAGTATCGGCTCGGGAGATGCGGGCCTGGAGAATCTGTACCGCACGCTCTACACCCGGCTGGCGAATCTGTACCGCGCTTCGCAGAAGGTGCAGATCGACGCTACGGATCTGCTGGCCGCGGCCGCCTCGGTCCTGAGGACGGACAGCGACTTTGCGGCGGCGATCGCACTGACCTTCCGCCTCGACCTGGTGGATGTCTTTTTTGCAGGCGACCTGTATGCGGGGACGGGTGTCGTCGTCGATCCCGCGCATCCGCCTGGCGTAGAGGATTCGTTGCAGGAGATCGAGCGGGAGTTGCGCAGCAAGACTTTCGCGGATTACTTCAACACGGTTTTTGCGCCTTACTACGTCGCGCATCGGCCTGGGACCACCCCGGAGTCACTGCGGGCGGATAACCGCCTCGATATCATCGCGGACGACTTGCGCAACAATCCCGATTACTACGCACAAACCAACAGCGACGACCTGATCCTGGACGAAGCCGAGCTCGCCTGGCTGCGCGATACCTTGGGGAGCCGGATTGCCGTTTATGGTCATGGCGGCCACCTGGGTAATCTCGGCGAGCGGCAGCAGATTGCCGATATGCTGGATATGTTGGCCGGGCGGTGGCAGAGGCCGGCGCGGTGAGAGTCGGGCTGATGATTGGCCTTGCGTGTGTTGTGAGCGGCTGCATGACGGGGTGCACGACCGGGCCCGTCGTGGTGCGCCGGTTGCCGCCGGAGACGCATGAGGCGTCGCCGGCATCCGCGACGAGTCCGCCAGCGCCGGCCGGAGCGCCCGCGGCGAACGAAACTCCGGCATCGAGCGGAACGCTGTCGCCTGGCGCGCCGCCCGCGAGTCCGCCACCCTCCCAGCCATTGCCGCCTCCTCTGACTCCGGAAGAGGCGCCGTCAATGTACAGCTACGATCCGCTCGAGCGGATCAATCGGTTCACCTACCGTTTCAACGCCCGGTTCGACGAGCACGTCTTCCTCCCCGTGGCGAACGGCTATCGCCGTTTCCCCGGTCCCGTCCGTCTCGGGATACACAACTTCTTCCATAACCTGTCCGAAGTCACCAGCACGGTGAACTATCTCTTGCAGCTGCGCCTGAAAGCCGGGGCCCGCACGCTCGGCCGGTTCGTCGTCAACAGTACCCTGGGTATCGGCGGCTTGTTCGACGTCGCCTCGAAATTCAAGCTCTCGAACGAGCAGACGGGATTCGCCGCAACCCTGTCCACCTGGGGCGTGCCACCGGGTCCCTACCTCGTCATACCGGTTCTCGGTCCCTCCACCCTGCGCGACGGGGTCGGCTACCTGGGAGACTACGGTATCGAATATGGTGTCAACGTGGCCGACCTGTACCGGGGCTACCAGAGTTATGGACTCGGCGTGGTCAACGCAGTGGATCAGCGCTCCGTCATCGACTTCCGCTATTACGCTACCGGTTCCCCGTTCGAGTACGACACCATCCGGTTTTTATACGTTCACCGGGACTTGATCCAGGATGAGGCGCTACGCAAGGTCAGGCGGCACAAGCTGCCGGATCCCGCGAAACCGGCGGGAAAGTGAGTAGTGCAGTCTGTGTGGCTGTTGCACTGTCTGTGTGGGGCGCCTGCGCTTTGTGGTTTCAGTTGCCGCGCCAGCGGTGGTTGCAAATAACAGGGGTTACCCTGTGGCTGGCATTCTCGGCGGCCTGCATCCTGGACGCATTGCGAAGCGGCGCAGCAGTTGGGTGGCCCGTTTTCGGTGTCACCTTCGCGGCACTACTGTGGTGGTGGCACGGTATAGAGCCTTCCAACAATCGCGATTGGGCGGATGACGTGGCGCGGATGACCACGGGTGTCGTGGAGGGAGATCGCGTCACACTGCACAACGTGCGGAATTTCGACTGGCACACCCTAACCGAGTACACCCAACGTTGGGAAACGCGGACCTACGACCTGCGCAGTCTGTGTAGCGTCGACATGATTCTGTCCTACTGGTCGATGTCCGCCATCGCCCACGTGCTCGTTTCGTTCGGTTTCGATGGTGGCGAGCAGGTCGTCTTCTCGGTCGAGATCCGGCGTGAGAAGACGGAGAAATTCTCGGAGATCGGCGGCTTCTTCAAGGAATTCGAGCTCAGCATCATTGCGTGTGATGAGCGCGACGTGATCCGGGTGCGGACCAACGTGCGGGGTGAGGACGATTATCTGTACCGGATCCGGATGCCCGTGTCCAACATGCGATCGCTATTCCTTTCCTACGTCAACGAGGCGAACGAGCTCGCGCGCTCGCCGCGCTTCTATAACACCCTGACGGTGAATTGCACTACCCTGGTCTACCAGATGATGAAGCGCATCGTCGGCCGCCTGCCGCTCGACTACCGCCTGTTGTTCTCGGGTTACCTGGCGGGATACGTGCACAAGGTGGGGGGTCTCGACCCCCGTTACTCACTGGAAGAACTTCGCAGGCTTGGCCGCATTACCGCTCGGGCCAGAGCATCCGACCGGCGGGCGAGCTTTTCAGCGGATATCCGGGAGGGTTGCCCTCCCTTAGAATAGGTCAAGGTGCAGTCGATTGATACCAGACGTCATCGGTGCACCGCTCCACAATCGTTTGCTTGCTACCCCCCCACTCATCGAGGCAATCGTCATGGCATTGAAAGACGCGAAAAAGACGGAACTGAAGGAACGGCGCAAGGCGCCACTGGTGACGCCGACCGACCTCGGCGCCAAGGCTTCCGCGGACATCGCCGGCGGCATGAATGCGGTGCTGGCGGACGTCTTCGCCCTGTACCTGAAAACCAAGAATTTCCACTGGCACATGAGTGGGCCGCACTTCCGCGACTATCACCTGCTGCTGGATGAGCAGTCCGACCAGATCTACGCGATGACCGACCCCATTGCGGAGCGCATCCGCAAAGTCGGGGGCTCGACCCTGCGATCGATCGGGCACATCGCGCGCCTCCAGCGCATCAAGGACAACGATGCGGACTACGTGGATCCGCCCGATATGCTGGCGGAGCTCCGGGAGGACAACCAGGCCTTGGCAGCACGCCTGCGCGAGGTTCACGACGTCGTCGACGAGGTGCGCGACATCGCCACCGCCAGCCTCATCGAGAACTGGATCGATGAGACCGAGCGCCGGGTGTGGTTCCTGTTCGAGGCGAGTCGCCGCAGCGCTTGAGCGCTGCAGGTGCGCCTGCACGGCACACCTCTTGCTGAAGGTGGATGTCACCAACAGTGGGAGGTGTGCGCGATGAAGACAAACATACTGGGGTTGACGGCGCTCGCTGTCATGTTGACCTTGACGGGTTGCAACAAGGCGGAGTCGCCCGACAAGGTGGCCAAGGACGTGGCTAACGCCACCGCCTCGGCCGAAAAGAAGGATGAGCGCGCAGCGCAGAAGGATGCCAAGGCTGATGCCGCGGCGCAGAACGATATAGCCAACGGCCTCGATAAGGCCGCGTCGAAGGAGGCCAACGCGGCCGCCGACGATGCCGTCACGCAGGCGGAGGGCGAGAACAAGATTGCCCGGGCGAAATGCGAAGCCCTGTCAGGCGATGCACAGAAGTCCTGCAAGGACCAGGCGGACACCCAGCTCGACCAGGTCAAGCAGCGCGCCAAGGCGTTGAAGAAAGACCAAGGTTAGATTAAGCAGTTGTGGGTCCGCGTGTGCGCGGACCCACAACTGTGTTTTACAGCAGCGCGCGGACGGCTTTCTGGATGCCTTCCGAGTCCAGTCCCTGGTGCCCCATCTGTTGCCACAAGCCGCCCGAGCCTTCGCGGTTCGTGCCGATGTGGTTGTAGGTGCCCTTGAAGCCCGCCTGCAGCAGGTAGCTGCCGAAGCGGCTGCCCAGCCCGGTCTTCACGTTCCAGCCCTCCGCGACCAGCACGAAGGGCACGCCAGCCAGTGTTTTCATCGTCTGCGGGTCGACGATGTTGAGTGTCGACTTGTTGATGAGTCCCACCTTGACGCCTTGCTCCTGCAGACGGATGACGGCATCCAATGCGCGGTAGACGGTCTCGCCCGTCGCCACGAGATAGCCGCCGCCCGCGGGTGCGGCGCGCACGACGCTGTCCTTGCCGGGCTCGAAGGGCTTGCCCTGGTATAACGGCTTGCCGTCGTCACCCAGGATGTCGGGTACCGCGGCGCGGGTGCTGAATACGAACCGCAACCCCGGGTCGTTGAAAATCCGTTTCACGCACGCGGCGAACTGGTGTTGGTCCGCAGGAAAATACAGGCGGGTCGTGTCTGCGCCGTGCACCGGCGTCACGCCGCCATCGGCAAACATGCTGTTGATGCCGAAATGACAGGTGTTGTCCGCCATGTCGTCGACGCCACTGTGGCTGAAGTGGGCGAGCACGTTGGCGAAGTTCAGGCGCGCCATGGTGATCTCGCTGATCACCATCTCGAGAAAGGCACTGAACGTCGAGTAAACACCCTGTTTGCCGGGGACCGCGCCGAAGCCGGCCGCGGCGGAATAGTTGCCGCGCTCCATGATGCCGCCACGGATGAACACCTCGGGGTGTTTCTTGCGGACGTGATGCAGTCCCTGTGAGCCTTCGAGGTCGTTGTCGAATACCCGGACCTTCTCGATGCGCTCCTTCTCGCTCATGCCGTCGAGAATCTCGTTGATGATCTTGCCGAAGTCGTCGCGGTTCTTGCCGGCGCCGCTCGAGCCTTTGAAGGTGAGCGGGCTCTTGGAGGGCTTCGCCGCGTGGAGCATCTCGATAGCTTTCTCGTAGCCGCCGCGCTTCTGGAGATACTGGATCGCTATCTCGGGCTCGATGGCGTCGTGTGCCTTGGGGTTGCCTTCGATGCCCGCGATGCCACTGGCCATGCGCCGCTTGATGATCAAGGCGTGCGGCCTCTGGTCCGAGAACGCGCGGCAGAGGTCGGTGTAGAGGGCATCAAAATCCTCCCCCATGGTCGTTTCGGTCTGCACGCCATAGCCCGTCAGCGTCCGGGTCAGGTCGTACCCGGGCATGTATTCCTGCGGATGGCCGGCGATCGTGACGTTGTTGTCGTCGATGAGCACCTTGACGTTGAGCTGTTGGGCGACGGCCAGGCGACCGGCCTCGGCGTTGTCGCCTTCCATCTCACTGCCATCGGAGCCCAGGAGCACGACGGCCTTCCCGGGGTTCGCCATCGCAACACCGTTGCAGAACGCCCAGAGGTGTCCGAGCCGGCCGGAGGCGAATTCGACCCCGGGCGTGAGACCTTTCTCCGGGTGGCCCGGCAAGCCGCTGTCGAACTCACGGTAGTGGAGCAGCTTTTCGGCGGGCATCGCACCATTGATGACGCTCAGCAGGTACTGTGTGGCTACGCGGTGCCCGGCCTCGTCGAAGAAAATGGGGATGATCGGCGCGCCGTTCGCGATGAAGGCGCGGACGATGGTCAGCTCAGGAACGGTGTCATACGCACCGCCGGTATGACCGGACAGTCCCTTGGCCGCGGCCAGAGAGGTGAAGAAGACGATGGCGTCACGACAGAGCTGGATATTGCTCTTGAGCGCCGCTCTCTGGGCGTCCGTGAGGGTGCTCACCGCCGGATCGAGCTTCAGCGGTTGCAGCTTGCCGAGATCGATGGGAAAGGTTTCGTTGGCCATGGTCCAAATTCCGTATTTCCGTAACAGACGGGGTTGAAAATACCTTGGTATTTATCGGCGCGTCTTGGCGAGAGTGACACAAATGAGCGATCAGACGGAAGCGAGTCGTGGCCCGCACGACGTGGAGGGATTCCGGGAGCTGGCCGGGCTCGCGCTCGACCTGCGCGCCTCCTGGAATCACGCCAGCGAACACGTTTGGCGCGCCCTCGATCCGGTCCTATGGGACCTCACGCACAACCCCTGGGCAGTGCTGCGCACGGCATCGCGCGAGCACATCGAGCGGCTGCTGGCCGACCCGGAGTTTCGTGGCAAGGTCGACGAGCTCGGGCGCACCAGGCGTGAGGCGCTGGCCAAGCCTGCGTGGTTTCAGCAGGCGTACCCGCAGTCGTCGCTGAAGGCCGTTGCCTATTTCAGCATGGAGTTCATGTTGAGCGAGGCGCTGCCCATCTATTCGGGCGGCCTCGGCAATGTCGCGGGCGATCAGCTCAAGGCCGCGAGTGACCTGGGCGTGCCCGTCTTTGGAATCGGGCTGCTCTACAGCCAAGGCTACTTCCGCCAGGTGATCGACTCCAATGGCGGGCAGCAGGCGATGTACCCGTACAACGATCCCGGGCAGCTCCCTATCGTGCCGCTCCGCGGTCCGAGCGGGGATTGGTTGCGATTGGAGTTCAAGCTGCCGGGACATTCGGTCTGGTTGCGCGCGTGGCAGGTGCAGGTCGGCCGAGTGAGGTTGTACCTGCTCGACAGCAACGACGTCGCGAACTACCCCGCTTACCGCGGCATCACGAGCGAGCTCTACGGTGGTGGGTCCTATCTGCGCCTCATGCAGGAGCTCGTGCTGGGCATCGGCGGCTGGCGACTTCTCGCCGCCCTGGGAGTCGAGCCGACGGTGTGCCATCTCAACGAGGGGCACGCGGCGTTCGCGGTGTTGGAACGGGCGCGCAGCTTCATGGCGGCCAACGGACTGCCGTTCCGTTCCGCGTTGGCGGCCACCCGCGCCGGAAATCTCTTTACGACACATACGGCCGTGCCGGCGGGTTTCGATCGCTTCGCGCCGGATCTCATCGAAACCCTGTTGGGCGACTTCGCCCGCAACTCGTTGGGAATTACGGTCGAGGAGTTGCTGGGACTAGGTCGTCAGAATGCGCACGATCCCACCGAACCCTTCAACATGGCATACCTCGCGATACGCGGCAGCAACGCCGTGAACGGAGTAAGCCGTCTACACGGTGCCGTGAGCAGGGGCCTGTTCCAATCGCTGTTTCCGCGCTGGCCGACGGAGGAGGTGCCCGTGGGCTATGTTACGAATGGCGTACATACGCCGACGTGGACGGGCGCCGCGGCCGATGCGCTGTGGACGCAGGCGTCCGGGCCCGATCGTTGGCAAGGTGACCCGAAGTCACGCGACGCGCAGATCCGCTCAGTGGATCTCGCCGAGCTGTGGGAATTCCGTAGCCTCGCCCGCAAGGATCTCATCGAGCACGCGCGCGAGCGCCTGTCCCGCACGCTCAGTGTTGGCGGTGCTACACCGGCCGAGCTCGAGGCCGTCCGTCACATGTTCGATCCGGACGTGCTGACGATCTGTTTCGCACGCCGTTTCGCGACCTACAAGCGCCCGAATCTGCTGCTCCACGATCCGCAGCGCCTGTTGAGATTGTTGACCGACCCCCAACGCCCGGTGCAGATCATTCTCGCCGGCAAGGCGCACCCCGCCGACGAGCCCGGCCAGGCCCTGATCCAGCAATGGATCCAGTTCATCCGTAATACCGAGGCACGGCGGCACGTCATCTTCCTCAGCGACTACGACATGCTGCTCACGCAACGCCTCGTGCATGGAGCGGACGTGTGGCTCAACACGCCGCGACGTCCCTGGGAGGCCTGCGGTACGAGTGGGATGAAGGTGCTGGTGAACGGCGGCATCAATTTGTCGGAGTTGGATGGTTGGTGGGCCGAAGCGTATACGCCAGAAGTGGGGTGGGCGCTCGGAGATGGACATGAGCACGGTGATGATCCGCAGTGGGATGCCGCGGAGGCCGAAGCGCTCTACCAACTTCTGGAGCGCGAGGTGATTCCCCAGTTCTATGCACGCGACGACAGGGGTGTGCCGGTGGCGTGGGTGGAGAGGATGCGCGCCAGCATGGCGGTACTGACTGGTCAGTTTTCCGCCGCACGCGCGGTAAGGCAGTACACGGAAGAGTTCTATTTGCCGGCGGCGCAGGGCTATGCGGCGCGCTCCGCTAACAAGGGTGCGTTGGGTGAGCACATGGCGCAGTGGTCGCGTGAAGTGTCGGAGAAGTGGTCGGCTCTGCGCTTCGGCGAGGTCAAAAGGCGTACCGAGGACGGCAAGCACGTGTTCGAGGCGCAGGTTTATCTGAATGGGCTCGCGTGCGATGCGGTGCGCGTCGAGCTCTATGCGAGCGGCGATCCGCCGGTGCGCCAGGAGATGAAGCCACTACAGCAGTTGGTGGGCACCGGGCACGCGTGGGCCTACGGAGCGGAGGTCCCCGCGGACCGACCGGCGTCGGATTTCACGGCGCGGATCGTGCCCAACCAACCGGGCGCGGCTGTTCCTTTGGAGGCCGCGCAGATCGTCTGGCAACACTAGAGCCTAGTAGCCGACGGCCTTGCCGGTATCGTTGCGTCCGTCGCTGGCGCCCAGCCGACGCCCGCTCTCGAGATCGACCTCGATGGCCTCTCCATCCCCTACGCCGCCGAAGGCCACGCTGTTGCCGTGCTCTTTCAACAAAGACACGGTGTCAGGTGAAAAACGGTCACGTTCCAGCATGACCCGGTCGGGCATCCACTGCTCGTGGAAGCGCGGGGCGTTCACCGCTTGCTGAATGTCGAGGCCGTAGTCTTCGACACCGATCAGGATGTTGGCGACCGTGGTGATGATCGTGGGGCCTCCGGGGGTTCCCAACACCAGCCAGAGCTTGCCGTCCTTGAGCACGATGGTCGGCGTCATGGCCGACAGCGGGCGCTTGTTCGGGCCGATGGCGTTTGCATCGCCCTGGATGAGACCGAACATGTTGGGCGAGCCGGGCTTGGAGGAGAAGTCGTCCATCTCGTCGTTGAGCAGGAATCCGAGTGAGCCGATCGTGACTTTCGAGCCAAAGGTGGCGTTGAGGGTCGTGGTCACGGCGACCGCGTTGCCATCGGCGTCGACTACGGAATAGTGCGTGGTCTGCATGCTCTCTTTTGCAGAGCCCGCCACCGGATGCGCCGCCGCGTATTGCGCGAGCGCGCTCGACACGGGCGGGCGCGTCAACTTGGCCGAGACACTCGCCTGCTGCGGCTCGATCGAGCTGCGCCAGGCGCGGGCGTAATTCTTGTCGGTGAGTTGCAGGACCGGCAGGTCGTTGAATTCCGGATCGCCCAGGAATTGCGCACGGTCGAAGAACGCGCGCCGGTAGGCTTCGGTAATGAGGTGAATGGATTCGGCCGAGTCGAGGCCGGACTTGCCGAGGTCGTAGCCCTCGAGGATGTTGAGAATCTCGAGCAAGGCGATTCCGCCGGAGGATGGCGGCGGCGCGCTGATGACTTCCAACCCGCGATAGGTGCCCTTTACGGGGGTGCGATCTTTGACCTCGTAGTGCGCCAGGTCGTCGGTTGTTATGAGGCCGCCGCCTTTTTGCACGAACTCGGCCAGCTCGCGCGCCATCTTGCCCGTGTAGAAGTCATCAGGCGCGGCGGCGATGCGCTCCAGTGTGCGGGCGAGCTCCGGCTGCCTGAAGACATCGTTCTGGTGCCAACCTTTGCCGTCGTTCTGAAAGATGCGCTTGGAATCGGGGAACTGTGCCAGGTCCGCGTTCCGGCTCATGGAGTTGGCATCCATCCAACTCAGGGCATAACCCTCGCGCGCCAGGCGGATCGCCGGGGCGATTACGCGCTTCAGGCCGAGCTTGCCGAAATGTTGCTCGGCATAGACGAGTCCCTTCACGGAGCCCGGAACGCCGATGGCTTTGTATCCCACGGTGCTCATTTTGGGGATCACGTTCCCCTGCGCATCCTGATACATGGTGGCTGTTGCTGTGCCGGGAGCGGTCTCACGGTAGTCGACAAAGTGTGTGTCGCCGTCTTTCATGCGGATGAGCATGAAGCCGCCGCCGCCGAGGTTGCCCGCGCCGGGATGTACCACCGCCAGTGCGAATCCGGTCGCGACTGCTGCATCAACCGCGTTTCCGCCAGCCTGCATCATCTCGACGCCCGCTCGTGAGGCCAGCTCGTGCACGCTCGCAACCATCCCGTGATCCGCGACCTCGGGGTGCATGCCTCCTCCGGCAAGACACGGCAGCGTGAGGAAAGTCGCGGTGATGAATGCCAGTACGGCGTGAGCTTTGGACTTCATTCAGGGCCTATCGGGTTTTGTAGGTCGGTTCCGACAAACGGGCGCGGCACGGGAACGACAGACTTCAGATGAAATTCCCGTTAGGTTGCGACAAGCCGCGCTTGCGCGGCCCCGTTTCAGATGACCGGACAGCCACATTACCGGAGATTGCCATGCCAGAGAAGCGAACGATCGAGCGGGCGCGCCAGGATAAACGCGAAGGAAAGTCGGCTAGCACCCAGGCGGGCGAGTTCGTGCGCGAGGAAATGGAACATATTCGCGAAGGCAAGCACGGCGCGCGCTCCACGAAACAGGCGATTGCGATCGGTCTGTCCAAGGCGCGGCGCTCAGGCGTCGACCTCAAGCCGCCTAAAAAAGGGACTACTTCGGAGCGGACCCGTAAAAGTGCAGCCAGCGCTTATGCGCGCGGACATGGTGCGCCGGCTCGCAAGAAGACTTCTGCGAAACGATCCCGTGCGACTGAGCAGGCGTTGAAACGCGAAGGACGGTCCGCCGCGTCTCACACTTCACTTGCGCGGCAGGCGCGCTCGGCGGCAGCGAAGCGCACACGCTCGCAGCGATCGGCTGCCGCGCGGAGGGCGTCCAGGACCAAAGGTCCTGCTGAGCGGTCCGCTGCGGCTCGCAAGGCGGCGCGAACTCGACAGATGCATTCCCATGCATGAGGAAAGTTGAGATGGCAGCGGCGAAACGCAAGAAGGCCGCCAAGCGCGCGGGCGCGAGGGCCAAGGCGAAATCGAAGTCGGGTCGCAAGTGGTCCGCGGGGGTCATGGCGCGCAGCGACGCGATGGATCTCGAGGAAGGGGTGTTCAAATCACGCAGCGCGCGCCAGGTGGCGCTGTCGTTGAAGCGCTCCGTGGAGGCGAGTCATCGTCGCAAGTCGACGCCGTTCCGTTCCGCGATGTCGATGCTCAACTTCGAGATCAATCGCGGCGGCAAGAACCTGTCGGCCGAGCGCAAGCGCGTGTTGAATCAGGCCAAGGTGGAGTTGCGCAAGGTGTTCCACCGGGAGCCAGCGCGGCCGTAGAAAGGCGCGCGCGGATAGCGTGCCACAAGCTGACGCCGCGACGCGGCCTGTTATGTCAGGGGTTGGCGCTCGCGCTAAAAGTATCGCAGGCCTTCAGGTCGCCGGTCTGCAACCCTTTCTTCAACCAGCTCACGCGTTGGTCGCTGGTGCCGTGTGTAAATGTTTCCGGCACGACGGTACCGCGCGATTTGCGCTGTAAGGTGTCGTCTCCAATCTGTTGGGCCGCGTTGATTGCGGTTTCCACGTCCCCTTGTTGGAAGCGCCAGCCGTGCTCGTTCTGCGCGCGCGTCGCCCAGACACCGGCAAAACAGTCCGCCTGGAGCTCCAGTCGCACACTCAGGGCGTTGGATTCCGCATCGCTCCCACGCGAGCGTTGGGCATCGACCTTCCCGATGATGCCCAGAAGATTCTGCACGTGGTGACCCACCTCGTGACCGATTACATAGGCGTGCGCGAATTGTCCTGGCGCGCCGAGCTGTTGCGTCATGAGGTCGAAGAAGCTCAGGTCGAGGTAAACAATCCGGTCGTTCGGACAATAGAAGGGGCCGGCAGCGGCCTCGCCCTCGCCGCAAGCGGTCGGGTAGCTGTCGCGGTATAAGCGAAGCTTGGGCTCCTGGTAGCTCTGGCCCATCGCTTGAAAGACATCGCTCCAGACTTGCTCGGTGCTGCGCAGGATCTGCGAGACGAATTTCACCTGGGGGTCATTGGGGTCGACCGGGGTGGAGGGGGCGGCCGGGCCGGTTTGGACGGTCGGACCGCCGCCGCCACTGAGGAGACCGAGCAGCTGCAGAGGGTTGATGCCGAAGACCCAGCCGGCGATGAGGGCTACGGCCACCGTGCCGAGGCTGATTCCGTGGACGGGCCGGAAGCCCCCACCCCCACTCGAGCCCCGCACGTCTTCTACGTTGCGGCTCTCATCTTGATCGTTCATGTCCACTGCGATGGCCCTCCCGGTACTGGTGCCGCTTGTGGGCAACCTCAGACGACCGCAACCCGTAGTTTACTCGTTCAGATGCTTCAGAAGGGGGGCTTCCTCGGACGGGTCGGCGGTGTCAGCGGCCGCCTGCGGCACCTTGAAACGGAGCTTGTAGGGGTAGGTCTCGTGCTCGCCGATCTGCACGCCCCGGATGACCTGGGCGTGGTAGGCGAGCGCCTGCTCCACGTTGCGGTTGCCTGTGACAATGTCGTCCGCGATGTTGAGTGTGAGGGTGTTCGCCTCCTCATTATCGCAATGGACCGTGAGCTCACCCCGGGTCCGATCGACGACGAGGCTGCCGTCGTATTTCAGGAGATCGGTGATTTTCTCCAGTGGCACACGGTAGTTCACGGTCTGCTCGAGTACATCTTTGTGAGGGAGGGGGAAGTTGTGCTGAACCTCCTCCCGGTGCAACACCGTGCGCTTCCAGGGACCGTTGTCGTACCACGTGAGCTCACGATCGTCGCTCTCCTTCGGCAGGCCGTACTTGGTAATGAGGTCGCTCGCCACGGCGATCGATACCTTGGGCCAGCCGGCCAGGTGCTGCTGCACCCAGGCGGCGGCTTGCGGGCTCACCGGGGGTGATTCGTGTGTTGGCGCCAGGGGGGCCGCTCCCATGGCGGCTGACAGGGACAATGCCCCGAACGCTGCAAGCAAACTGCCCCTCATGGGTAGTACCTTTTGTTTCTTCAGAACTGAATACTTTAACGCACGGCTGCGCACGTCTTATCCGCGCTGCGAACGACCAAAGGTGATTCACATGCAAATTGATCTCAAAGGGCTGCGGGCCCTGGTGACGGGCTCGACCGCTGGTATCGGTGAAGCGATCGCCGCGCGGTTGGCCCAGAACGGTGCCGAAGTCGTCGTCAACGGACGCACGCCGGAGCGGGTGAGCAAGGCAATTGCGTCGCTTCAGGCCAAGGCCCCCGGGGCGCGTTTTCACGCCGCTCCCGGCGATGTGGCCACTGCGCAAGGGGTTCAGGCGATCGTGGCTGCCGCCGGCGAGGTGGACATTCTCGTCAACAATGCCGCCTGGTTCGAGCCCAAAAACCTCTTCGAGATCAGTGACGCCTCCTGGCAAAAGGCTTTCGACACCAACGTCATGAGCGGCGTGCGCCTCACACGAGCGTTGGCACTGCGCATGCGCGCCAAGGGCTTCGGCAGGATTGTGTTCATTTCCTCGGAGTCCGCCATCCAGATACCAACAGAAATGGTCCACTACGGTTTGAGCAAGACCGCGCAGTTGTCCCTCATGCGTGGTTTTGCGCAAGAGCTGAAACAGTCGGGCGTGACGGTCAACGCCGTGTTACCGGGTCCCACTTTGTCGGAAGGTGTGGGAGGTTTCCTTGAAGGCGTTGCCCGTGAGCAGGGCAAGACGGTGGAGGAAGTCGAGCAGGGATTCTTCGAGCACGTGCGGCCGACCTCGCTGCTCAAGCGGTTCATCAAGTCCGAAGAAGTGGCAGACGTCGTTGCTTTCGTCTGCTCGCGCGAAGCCACGGCGATTACCGGGGCTCCCATCCGCGTGGATGGCGGTGTTGTATTGTCGATTACGTGATAGGGACGAAGCGTCCGGCCGCGCGATCCTTGCGCACGCGGTCGGCGCGAAACACCTGGCCGCTCATGGCGATGTAGACGCCCGGGGCGGCGACCTGGACAGTCGCGAAGGCCATGCCGAGGTTGAACATGGCGTCGCTTTCGGAGAAGCGCGCCGGGGACAGGGAGCCGGTGAACACGATAGTTTTGTCCTGGATGCTCGCGAGCACGCGGGCGGTCTCCGTCATCGTGTCGGTGCCGTGAGTGATCACGATGCGCTGGGTTGGAAGGTCCGCGACCTTGGCCCTGATGAGCTCGCGATCCTCCGGGGTGAGATCCAGGCTGTCCTTGCGCAGGACTTCGACGATGCGGAAAGGACAGGCGACCCGCCCGACGTCCAGTAGCCGGTGTACGACGGACTCGCCGATCTGGTATTGGCTCAGGGCGTCGAAATATATTTTGTCGATGGTGCCGCCGGTGGTGACGACATAGATCGGGTGGGCGGTGGCTTGGTCGGGGGTCACGGGGTCTTTCGCTTGCAGTGCCGCGCGGCGGGGCGAGCAGAATGAAGTCTTGCCCGGGCACATTCAAGCCTCGCGGGAAACCGGCTACAATGCTTTAGGTCCAAAGTAATTCCGGCGGTGGCCGGGCGGGTTGAGGGGCTGCTATGCGTAACCGGGCCGAAGCGTTCGATCGGTGGATACGATCCTCGTTCGTGGCAATGAATACCGAGCTCGAGGACCTGTACTTCGCGCAGCGTGACCGGGCGCGGGTCATAGGCGTTGGCGATGGCCTCAAGAGGCAGCTACGTGACGAGGGGCGTGCCCACATCGTCGGTTTGCTGCAAGAGGGTAACACCGGCGATGGCTTTGCCAGCGCGTTCGGCGTTTTGGGCAATGTCGGGTTGTACCTGGGAGCGATGCGAAGACACGAGCTCACCAACCCGGCACGCGAGGAGCGTTCGCCATTTCCTGAGGCCTCCTCATTAGCGATGCACGTCGGAGCTTCGATCGGGATGGTGCCTCGCTTCGCGACGGCCCATCTCACGACATACAACATGGCGCTCGCCGGAGTGCGCAAGAGCTTCACGTCGTTGCCCGCTGAGTTTCTGTTCATCGACGAGAACACGCGCGGGATTCTGGCCTTCCAGCGGGCCGCCGATGCGCTGATGCGTATCGTGCCGCTGGGAGTTTCCAGCCCGGTGAACGACGGTCTGTTCGATGCCGCCAAGCGCGCCCTGGGCGACGCCATCCGCGCCAACGAGCGGCTCTTCACGGAGCTGGACGTCGAGCGGTTCTTTTTCTGTGTGCGGCCTTACTACAAGCCCTATCGCATCGGCAGGCAGGAATACCGCGGCGCCAATGCGGGCGACTTCTCGGGAATCAACGAGATCGATCTGCTGTTGGGGTTATGCCGTGCCAACGATCCTTATTACGCCCAGCTCCTGGTCGACAAGATGCTCTTCATGCTGCCCCAGGACCAGGCGCGGCTGCGCGAGTGCATGACGCACAAGAGTCTTCTCGATGAGCTTCTCGAGGTCGCCGATGCCTACTCCGGTGCGGCTTGGTTCCAGCAGAATGCGCGGTCATTTGTCGAGGTGTGCGACCTGTTCGCACGCACCGCCACCCAACATCACGACATGTTGGTGAAGCGATTCATCGAGCAGCCGGCCGGCAACCTCGTCGAGGAGGACTTGCAGGGTATTACCGCGAGCGGGCCGCCGCTGCCGGTGCTGTTGCGCTCGTTGGAGACGCTACGCGACCTGCGCGTGGCGGCGCACCGGCCCGATCTATCGACCCGGCACGCCGACCTGGCCCGGCTGCGCGGGTTGCTCAAAAGCTAACTCGAATGCGTCTCGATCTTGTCGACCCGGTCGGGATAGAAGGCCACGTACTCGTTGATGTCCTTTACCGCCGGATACGCCGACTCGTACGTCCAGATAGCGTTTACAGACTTCGTGCCGCCGACGGGGATGCTGTAGTAGGAAGCGTCACCTTTGTAGGGGCAGTAGGTGCTGTGGTCCGTCCGCTGCAGCAATGACATGTCGACATCCTTACGCGGGATGTACTGCACCGGCGGGTAGGAGGCTTCGCGCAACGTCAGGGCGTTGCGCGTGTCCGCGACGACGCGACCCCCTACGGATACGGTGATATGGGCCGGGTTGCGCTCGATCGTGATCGGGTGATCCGGTCCGGGGACTTTACGGGGCTTGTCCATGGTGCACAGCTCCTGCCAAGGTGCTCGCGCGGTGTTAGCTGACCAGCTTGGCATCCAGGGTGATGTCGGCTTTGAAGAGCTTGGAGACCGGGCAGCCTGCTTTGGCTTTGCCGGCCAGCTCTTCGAACTGTGCTTGAGTGGCGCCGGGGATCCTGGCTTTCAAGGTCAGGTGGACGGCCGTGATGGCGAAGCCGCCTTCGACCTGCTCCAGGGTGACTTCCGCGGACGTGTCCATCTGGTCGGCGACGAGTTTCGCCTCGCCCAGGATGAGCGACAGGGCCATCGTGAAGCAGCCCGCGTGGGCAGCGCCGAGGAGCTCTTCCGGGTTGGTGCCGCGCTGGCCTTCGAAGCGACTGGCGAAGCCATACGGATACGCCTGCAGCGCGCCGCTTTCCGTCGAGATGCTGCCCTTGCCGTCCTTCAATCCGCCTTTCCAGGCAGCCGATCCGCGTCGTTTGATTTTCATCGCCGATTCTCCTCTTGAGCATTGCCGGGGCAGCCTCTACCTAGGTTCGATTATGCCGCCTACCGGCAATCCTATACACTGCAACGCGAATCCGGGCCCGGAAACAATCACCGCATGATCTCCTTCCAGGGGGTGTCGAAGTCATTTGACGAGGGGCGCGACTTCGCCGTGCGCGACGTGAGTTTCAGCGTCGCTTCGCGGGCTTTCGTGGCACTCGTCGGTGACTCCGGCTCAGGCAAGACGACACTGCTGAAAATGATCAACCGCCTGATCGAGCCCGACCAGGGAACGGTCAGCGTGGCAGGGGAGTCGGTGAGCGCCATGGCCGGGTACATTCTGCGGCGGCGGATCGGCTATGTCTTTCAGGGCATCGGCCTGTTCCCACACATGAGCGTGGCGGAAAACATCGGTATAACCCCCTTGTTACTGGGGTGGCCACCGGAGCAGATCGATGCCCGTACCGCGGAGCTCATCGACCTGGTCGAGTTGCCCCGGAGTTATCTCACCCGGATGCCGTCCGAACTGTCAGGGGGGCAGCGTCAGCGAGTCGGTGTGGCGCGCGCGCTTGCGGCACGGCCTTCCATCATGCTCATGGACGAGCCGTTCGGGGCTCTCGATCCCGTGACCCGCGATACTCTCGGTACCGAATATCGGCGCCTTCACGACGCCATGGGCCTTACTACCGTCATGGTGACTCACGACGTGATGGAGGCTGTTCTGTTGGGTGACCGGATCATCGTGGTGCGCCAGGGTGAGGTCGTCGCTGATGGGGCGCCGCAGGAGTTGTTCAACTCCCATCCGGATGCCGGCGTGCGGGCGTTGATGGATATGCCGCGTCGCCAGGCCGAGCGAGTCCGCAAACTCATGCAGGAACGCGCCGCGCGTGAATGAGCGTTTCGTTGCGGCGGCGCGTTTGCTGCCGGATTACCTGGGACAGCACGTCCTGCTCAGCGCCGCCGCGCTGACACTCGGCTTTCTCATCAGCCTGCCGCTAGTCGTTGCGGCGAGTCGCAATGCGCGAATCCGTTGGCCGGTACTCGGGTTCGCGAGCGTCGTGCAGACGGTCCCCAGCCTTGCGTTGCTCGCGCTGTTCTATCCGCTGTTGTTGGCGATCTCCGCCGGGTGGCAAGAGCTGTTTGGACATGGCTTTTCGGCGCTGGGATTTTTGCCGTCGCTGCTCGCCCTGACGCTGTACTCGATGTTGCCCATCCTGCGCAACGGGGTTACCGGGCTCACGAATGTCGACCCTGCCGTCATCGAGGCGGCGCGCGGTGTCGGGATGACAAACCGGCAGCGCCTGTTGCGGATCGAGTTGCCGCTGGCGGCACCGGTTCTCATGGCGGGTGTGCGGACCGCGGCAGTGTGGGTGATCGGCGGTGCAACACTGTCCACGCCGGTAGGGCAGACCAGCCTCGGCAACTACATTTTCTCGGGTCTGCAGGTGGAGGATTGGGTCTCGGTTTTGTTTGGTTGCGTGGCGGCTGTCGCGCTGGCACTTACGGCGGATCAATTGCTAGGGCTCATCGAGCTCGGCGTCGCTACGCGTCGGCCTCGGATTGCATGGCTCGGGCTGGCCGTGTTGTTCGCTGGAGTTGGCGCGGCGGGCGTTGGTTCGTGGGCGGCGTCGGGTCACCCCGCGTACGTCGTCGGCGCCAAGAATTTTGCCGAGCAATACATTCTCGCGGACATCATGACCGATCGGATCCGGAAAGCGGGCTCGGCGGCGACGGCTCGGGTCGATCTCGGCTCGGTGATCGCTTATCGGGCGCTGGCGAGTAACGGTATCGATGCCTACATCGATTATTCCGGAACGGTGTGGACCACGATCATGCATCGTCGCGACTCCGTGCCTCGGCAGCAGATGTTGCAGCAGATGACCGCCGAGCTCCGCAAGGATCACGGGGTCGTGCTGCTCGGGGCCCTCGGATTCGAAAACGCCTACGCGTTGGCTATGCGGCGTGATCGTGCGGAAGAGTTGGGCATCCACTCGATCGCCGACCTGGCGCAACACGCGCCGCAGTTGCGCATTGGCGGGGATTTCGAATTTTTCGCCCGGGGCGAGTGGCAGGGCTTGCGCGATCGCTACGGGCTGCGTTTTCGGGAGCAGCGGCAGTTCCAACCCACGTTTCTGTACAAGGCCGTTTCGTCCCGCGAGGTCGACGTGATCTCCGCCGCCTCCAGCGACGGCAGGATCCGGGCTTACGACCTGGTTGTGTTGGAAGATCCGCTGCAGGTCATTCCGCCCTATGACGCCATTGTACTGTTGTCACCGGCGCGCGCGACCGACCCGGTGCTGCGTCGGGCGTTGGGGCCCATGGTGGGTGCGATCCCGATCGATGTCATGCGGCAGGCCAACTACATGGTGGATCGGGATACGGATCGGATCTCACCGGGTCAGGCAGCGCGCTGGTTGGAGAATGAGATTCACCTGAAGTGAATCTCAGGGTTTGCGTAGGAGGTCCAGGGCTACCGACGTCATTGCGGTGACGCCGGTTCGCAACGTGGGCTCGGGGTCGGGTTGGAAGCGGCTGGTGTGCAGACCCGGGAGCGACTTGCCTTGCGTCCGGGCCGCTGCAAACTTCGCCGGGTTCATGGCACCCAGCCAGAACATCACCGTGGGGATTTTGTGACCCTCGAGGCCGAACTGACCGAAGTCTTCACTGACGGTGACGGGCTCCTCGTCGAAGACATTCTGCGCACCGAGCGCGGCGACGAGCGACGCTCTGACACGTGCCGTGAGGGCCGGATCGTTGTAGGTGACGGGTGAGGATTCCTGAAAGGCGATGATCGGTGCGCGCTCCGCCGGGACACCGGCCGCTAGCGCGACGCCCTGCGCGGTCCGTTTGACACCGTCAACAATGATCTGCATGGCCTTGTCACTGAAGGCGCGCGTCGTGAGCTCCAGCTTCACCTCGTCCGGGATGAGATTTCGCTTCGATCCGCCGTGGATGGATCCGATCGTGACTACGGTCGGATCGTGCGGGTCTTCCTGTCGGCTCACGATCGTCTGGAGTTGGACGATGAATTCTCCCGCCATGACGACCGGGTCCTTGGTTTCCTGCGGGCGAGCGCCGTGACCACCCGACCCCCGTAGGGTGACATCGATGGAGGTGACTGCCGCGAGGGCGGCGCCGGTCGTAACGGCAACAGTTCCAGCCGCGCGGGTGTTGGTGTCGTGAAGCGCGACGGCCAGGTCCGGGGTCCCAAAGCGCTCATAGAGATGGTCCGACAGCATGGCCTTGGCGCCGTCGACCACTTCTTCGGAAGGCTGACCGATCAGCATCACCGTTCCGTGCCACTGCTTTTTCAGGGCCACGAGGGCTTTCGCGGTGCCAATCATCGTAGTGATGTGCACGTCGTGGCCGCAGGCGTGCATGACCCCGACATCCTGGCCGCCGTCGTTCTTGGTTTTGACCTGGCTCGCGTAGCCGAGGCCGGTTTCCTCGATGACCGGCAGGGCGTCGAGGTCGGTGCGGATGAGCAGGCGCTTCCCGTGCCCGTTCTCCAGAATCGCCACAACACCGTGCGCCCGGCTGCCGTCGGGGTATTTACCGACGTGTTCCGTGACCGTGTACCCGGCTTTACGCAGCTCGTCGGCCAGCAGGGCTGCGGTGTGTTCCTCGTGGTGGGACAGCTCCGGGTGGGTATGGAGGCCTTTGTAGGTCTCCACCAGGTTGGGAACTTCGCTATTGACCAGGGCCGGCAGGGTTTGCCCCCAGGCGGCTATGGCGGGCAGGCAGGTCAGCAGGACACCCAGGGTAGTTCTGATTTTCATTGGTTTTCCCAAGTGACGTTGTCAACAGATTGTCACCTGTGAATTTCAAAGTTGCTACTGCGTCAAGGGGCCGGACGGCCTCGCCAGACCTTCGCCCACGTTGCGGTCACGCCCAGGGCTAACGCATCATGGGTTGGGGAGAAGGGTGCGAGAGGCAATGTCCGCGCGAGCTTCGGATGAGGGGGTCTTTCGACCGCCGCAGGCTCGCGAATCATGCAAACAGCAATAGGAGCTAGCCGTGGCCGCAACTAACCTGCCGGTTTATGAGGGGGGGATCGACAAGGCCCACCGCCGCGTCATATTCGCTTCCAGCCTGGGGACGGTCTTCGAGTGGTATGACTTTTACCTGTACGGCTCTCTAGCCGCGATCATCTCGAAGCAGTTCTTTTCGGGGGTAAACGACACCACCGCGTTTATTTTCGCGCTTTTGGCGTTCGCGGCGGGTTTCGCCGTGCGACCCTTCGGCGCGTTGGTGTTTGGGCGCCTGGGAGACCTGGTGGGTCGCAAGCACACCTTCCTGATCACCATTGTCATCATGGGCTTGTCGACCGCGTTGGTGGGCGTGTTACCGGGGTACGCTCAGATCGGTGTCGGCGCGCCCATTATCCTGGTGGCGCTGCGACTGCTGCAGGGGTTGGCGCTCGGCGGTGAGTATGGCGGCGCAGCAACCTATGTCGGCGAGCATGCGCCTCCCAATAAGCGCGGGTTGTATACGAGCTGGATCCAGACGACGGCCACGCTCGGGCTGTTCCTCAGCCTGATTGTCATCATGGTGTGCCGATCGATGCTCGGGGCGGGGTTCGATACCTGGGGTTGGCGCATTCCGTTCCTGGTGTCGATCATTCTGTTGGCGACTTCCGTTTACATCCGCCTGCAGCTGGCGGAGTCGCCCGTTTTCCTGGAGATGAAGGCGGCCGGTACGACCGCGAAGGCACCTCTCACGGAGTCTTTCGCTCGGTGGGGCAACCTGCGGCTGGTCGTTCTGGCCCTGTTGGGGGCGACGGCAGGACAAGCGGTGGTGTGGTATTGCGGGCAGTTCTACTCGCTGTTCTTTCTGACCCAGGTGTTGAAAATGGATGCGCAGCCGGCCAACCTGCTGGTTGCCGCGTCCTTGTTGATTGCAACACCGTGCTTCGTGGTGTTCGGGCGCCTGGCGGATCGGATCGGCCGCAAGAAGGTCGTGTTGGCGGGGTGCCTGGTTGCGGCGCTCACTTACTTTCCGATCTTCAAGGGCATCACGCACTTTGCGAACCCGGCCATCGCGACCGCCGCCGCCAACGCCCCGGTGACCGTGGTCGCCGACCCGGACTCGTGTCAGTTTCAGTTCGACCCCGTGGGGAAGAAGAAATTCGTGCAGTCGTGTGACATTGCCAAGGCGGCGTTGGCGAAGGCCGGCGTGCCTTATGGGAATGAGCGCTCGCCCGTGGGGAGTGTCGCCCGGGTTCGGATCGGGACGCAGGAGGTGGCCTCGTTCGAGGGCGGTGTCATGTCCGCAGGCGACTTCAAGCAGGCGAGCGAGCAGTTCTCCAAGGACCTGGGCGCCAGGTTGAAAGCCGCCGGGTATCCGACGAAGGCGGATCCAGCACAGATCAACTATCCGATGGTGTTGGTGTTGCTGGTCATCCTGGTGCTTTACGTGACCATGGTGTATGGGCCGATCGCGGCGTGGCTCATCGAGCTGTTTCCGGCCCGGATCCGGTATACGTCGATGTCGTTGCCGTATCACATCGGGAATGGGTGGTTTGGTGGGTTTCTGCCCACCGTGGCGTTTGCGTTGGTGGCGCTCACGGGGGATATCTATTACGGGTTGTGGTATCCCATTGTTGTAGCGCTGGGGACGACGGTGATCGGGGCGTTGTTTTTGCCCGAGACTCTGGGCAAAGAGGTCGAATAGGGCGCGGCGACGGCCCGGCGGCCCAGCTTGCAGGCCGGGCCATTCTAGCTGTATAAACATACAGCGATGGAATTGGAACGCAAGCTCGCCCTCCTGGCCGATGCCGCCAAATACGACGCCTCGTGTGCGAGCAGCGGGGCGCCGAAGCGACACGCCGCGCCCGGCCGCGGCATCGGCTCGACCACCGGAATGGGAATCTGCCACAGCTTCACGCCGGACGGCCGGTGTGTGTCGCTGCTGAAGATCCTGCTCACGAATTTCTGCGTTTACGACTGCCTCTATTGTGTCAACCGCCGCTCGAGTGACGTTCCTCGAGCGCGCTTCGCCGTCTCCGAGGTTGTCTCGCTGACGTTGTCGTTTTACCGGCGCAACTACATCGAAGGGTTGTTTCTCAGCTCCGGCATCATCCGGTCGGCCGACTATACGATGGAGCGTCTGGTCGAGGTCGCTCGCGTGCTGCGCGAGGAGCACGAGTTTCAGGGCTACATCCACCTGAAGACCATTCCGGAGGCGAGCCCGGAGCTCATCGCCGCGGCGGGCCGCTATGCCGATCGACTCAGTGTCAACATCGAGCTGCCGAGTCGGGATGCGCTCACGGCGTTGGCGCCTGAGAAGAATGACACTTCCATCAAGCGTGCCATGGGGGATATCCGCTCGTCTGTCGACGAAGCTCATGCCGGTGGGAGGCAGGCGCCGCGCTTCGCGCCTGCGGGGCAGAGCACGCAGATGATTGTTGGTGCGGACTCGAGTACGGATGCGAACATCATCGATATGGCCGATACGTTGTATCGGTCTTATCGGCTGCGACGGATCTACTATTCGGCGTTCAGCCCGTTCACACACTCTTCGCCGCGGTTGCCCAATCGTGCGCCGCCGTTGATGCGGGAGCATCGCCTCTACCAGGCGGATTGGCTCATGCGGTACTACGGGTTTTCAACTGGCGAGTTGAAGGCAGCGATTCCGTCCGGGAATTTCGATCTGGACCTGGATCCGAAGACGAGCTGGGCGTTGCGACATCGGGAGCAGTTCCCCGTGGATGTGAATACTGCCCCACGTGAGCAGTTGTTGCGGGTGCCCGGTCTTGGCGTGCGGGCTGTGGAGCGCATCGTGGCCTCGCGCAAGCAGGGGAAGTTGAGATACGCCGACCTGATCACCTTGGGCGCTTCGCTGCGGAAGGCGAAACACTTCATCATGACTGTGGACCATCGGCCCCAGGCCGACGCCAGTAGCTCGCGGTTGCGCGGGCTATTGGCTCCCCCCGCGGAGCGTCAGTCAGATTTGTTTCAGTCGGCGGCATGCAATCCGGGGTAGTGGGAGACTTCGCGGCCTGGCGGGCCCTGGCCCGCAAATGGCTGGCGGCGGCGCTGCGGCCTGATGAGGTTGCGTGGTCGGACTCGAAGGAGCCGTCGCTGTTTGGTGGCGGGGCTGACCGGGCGGTCGATGCAACTCCCGGTGTTAGGGGCGCGGCTCGGGGCCCCAGCGGTGGGGCAGGCGCGGCGGCTCATGGCCCGAGCGGCGGGGCCGGCGCGCGTGGTGACGCAACTTGCGATGTTGGCGGAGCGGCTCGTCGCCCGAGCGAAGCTGCGGGCACCTCAGGGGCCGATGCACGCTACTCCGGGTCCCCTGAGCGCCCGAGCGGCGCCGATGTTGGGGCTGGTGGTCCCAGCGCGCGTGCCGGGCGCGCCCTATCTATCTCGCGAGAGCTCCTGGTCCTTCTCGAAATGTTGGCTTGCTACCGCGACCCGACACGCTGGGATCTGATGTATAGGCTCACCTGGCGGGTGGTCAACGAGAACCGGGCGCTCCTGCAGAATGATGCGGACCCGGATGTGAGGCAGGCGCGGTTGTGGTCGAAGGCGGTGAGCCAGGATGTGCACAAAATGCACGCCTTCGTCCGGTTTCACGAAACCTTGGGCGACGACGGCGCGCCCTGTTTCATAGCATGGTTCGAGCCGTTGCATGAGATATTGCGCTACGCCGTGCCGTTTTTCGAGAGGCGCTTCGGCAACATGCGATGGATGATTGCTACCCCGGACGGCGCAGCCGTGTGGAATGGCTCCCGAACTGAGTATGTCAGCTCACCGGGACGGCCTGCGATACCTCGCGAGGACTCCACCCACGAGCTCTGGCGCGCCTACTATCGCAACATATGCAACATCGCTCGGGTCAATCCCCGGATGATGCAGCGGGAAATGCCTCAGCGCTATTGGCGTCACTTACCTGAGGCAACTGAGATTCACTCCATCCTGCAGGAGAACCCGCGCGTACTCCACCAGACGCTGAGCGCCGATTCATCGACCGCTGCGGAGTATCTGCACACGCCACGTGCGATTGCCAAGACTCTGGATGGAATTGCGCCTGGGGCAGACTCGCCGCAGACGTGCCAACGCTGCACGCTTTGGCAGCGTGCTACCCAGGCGGTCCTAGGCGAGGGTCCCAAAGACGCCCGGATAATGTTGATCGGCGAGCAGCCGGGCGACGAGGAGGACCTCCGCGGACGTGCTTTCGTGGGTCCCGCTGGGCAGGTGTTGAATGATGCTCTAGGGAAAGCGGGCCTGGCCCGCAGCGCGCTCTATGTGACCAACTCGGTTAAACACTTCAAGTGGGAGCCGCGCGGCAAGAAACGCCTGCACGTCAAACCCAGTCAGCTCGAGATCCAAGCGTGCAATTCGTGGCTGCAACGCGAGATTTCCGAGATCACTCCACGTGTTGTCGTCGCAATGGGAGCGACTGCCCTGCGCGCAGTCACCGGCCTCACCTTGACCATCGAGGCATCGCGCCAGTCGGAGCTCCGTGCCCCCAATGGCGCGAAAGTCATCGCGACGTACCACCCGTCGGCAATTCTGAGGGCGCCGGATGATCGCAAGGCGCATCTTTTGGGCGCGCTGGTCGAGGATCTCCTCCGCGCAGAGCGGTCGTCACCCGATACGGCAGTGAATTTGCCGGAGCACCGTGCGCGACACTGAGTGAGTAGCGCCCTAGTGCGCGAGCTGCACCCCAACGCGGGGTGGCACCCCCACGCGCAAGTTGCACCCCAATACGCACGCTGCTCCCAATGCGCAGGGGTTGCACCCCAATGGGCGGGTTCCCCTCTTCCGGCAGTGCTGATGCGATCCAGTTAAGGTAGAGTCGCCGTCGACCATCGTGGCGACTCAGCGCCGCGCTACACGCAACTCGACTGCCCTCTCACGAAAATCACAAGGCAGGCACCCAGTCATTATGCGAGTCCTCCACCTGCTCGGATTGGTCGGCATTCTTGGCGCGCTGACTACGCCCGCCATAGCTCATCACACGACAGCGGCCTTCGACATGCGCACGGTGACTTCGATCGAAGGTGTCGTGTCCAGGTACGATTGGACCAATCACCCGTTACGGGTGAGCTGCAATGGACGTACGGACCCGATCTCAAGTATTCGCACTTCGCCTGCAATTCGGAGAATGCTCGCCGGTTCTCAGGCAACCCAGCGCAGTAGGCGCCTGGCACGAAGCGCATCTGACCCCCAGCGAAGGGCCAGGCTTCACACGAAACCGATCGCCCGGCCGGCCATGCTGACGGCGAACCAGGCGCCTAGCGATACGGCTACCGTGATTCGGGTCAACCAGGGGCGCGGGTTATCGCTGCGGGCCACCCAGCGAAAGAGCACGGCTTGGACCAGCACGGCTATGACCAACAGCAGCATCTTGATGTCGAATGCAGGGTTGTAAAAGTAGTGTTTTGGGCTGCCGATGAACATCAGGACGCCGCTGGCGACGGCGAGGGCGAGTCCTGACCACAGCAGGCGCAGCGACTGGCTTGCTACTTGCGATACGGTTTGTTGCTGCAGGAGCAGACCGAGCAGGCGCAGACTGATCAGTACGAGTGCTGCGAGCAGCAGTACAAAACCCATGACGTGGAAGACCTGCAAGCCGGCGATCAGCAGGTGGTTGGACTTGCTGATGCCGTGCGAGAGAGGGGTGCCTTGGATGAAGTTGAGAGCATCGGTGGTTGTCATGCGATCTGGGTGGCGCGTGGTCAGAGTCGTTTAGGATTGCGGGGCACGGGCAGTTGGTTGGTGCAACTTTGCGTCCGCGCGCCGTCTCAATGTAGGGGTGCAGTCATACGAGGCTCGCGAGGCGAGCGGGCGGTGTGACGGCCGTGGTCGCGTTGACAAGGCGCTCATCCGACGAGTGTCTCTTAGGACCAGTGAGGCAGGTAGGCGATCAAGCGGCCGCAGATGATCACCAGGGTCCAGATGGCTAGCGACGCGGCGCCGGCGAATTTCACGCCGCGTGGCAGCGTCGCGCAACCGGGCGATAGCGCGCCGGGGCGCCGGGCGATCACGAACTCGAAATACAGCGCGTTGAGGCCGGCGAGGCCGATGAACGCGAATTTGAATACCCAGGCGGGGCTGACGATGACTTCGGCCGCTTCGGCCCAGAAGAGCAGTCCGCCCGAGACGAATACGAGTGCGAAGCCGCAGAGGACGTAGGGACGCAGTCCGTGCAACACATCGGCCGCGGGGATCTGGCGGAGGAACAGTCCCATCAGGCGCAGGTCGGTGAGGAAGATCAGTCCGACCGACACGGACAGGGCGATCAGGTGGGTGCCTTCAATGATAGGAAACGCGTAGCGCGACTCGGCGATGGCCGTGCCGAGCGGCGTGGCTTCGATCGCGTTCGCGAGGTCAGCGATGGTATGCATAAGTGTTGGACAGAAGGCTGTTGACTGAAAGGTCTTCGGTTGGGGTGATCGCTGGGCTGCGTCGCGCGGCTATTGGGCCGAGCCGACTACTTGCCCGAAAGGGCCGTTGTTCTCCACGCAGGGGCGTTCGTAGTGGTCGGCAACGAGTTGCGAGCCTTTGTGGTTCGATAGGGGGACCTCGTAGTGCCAACCGTCCTGCGAATCGCCGGCGGTGAAACGACGCATAGGTATGGTCACTGTGAACGGTCGGGTGTACACAGTGGGGTCGGTGAGTGTTGCGACGTAGTTGAAGCGCTTGCCGCTGGCGTCGAAGGTGAAGCGTTCTTCGACGCGGAGGTTCTCGCTTGCGAATTCGCCGGTTCGTGCGAAGCGTGCCTTGGAGTTGTTGTTGGAAACGTCGACGACCAGTGTGTTGCCTTCCCAATGTCCGCGGGAGTCGCCGTTCCAGAGCTTGATGTTGTCGGGCAGGTGGGGTTTGCCGTCCAGGTGGATGATCCGGGTGCCGGAGTTGAAGAGGAAGAGCACGTAGCCAGGGAACTGGCGGATCTCGTAGCCGTGCCACATGAAGGACTTCGGAACGCCCGCCGGCGCACAGCGCGCCAGGGGCTCGATGTATTCCTGCCTGGTGGCGTTCCAGAGGCCGGCGGCGAATTCTTCCTGTTTGGCGCGCGCCCAGGGTTGGAAGGGCACTTGCCCGTCAGCAGGGTCGCTCACGCGACTTGGCGCGCGTTCGTCCCGGGCACCGAGCGCGCGCTTGCGACGCACCGGATCGCCGGGCGTGCCGCCCTGCGGGTCTGTGAAGTTGTCATGGTTGCCGATCGTGTTGGACCAGTCGCCCTGAACGTCCGGCTGGCCGTCAGCTAGCCGATGGCCAGTCCATTTGCCCTCCGAGATGGGCGCGAACGATTTTTCCCAGCGAATGCCCGGATTGGCGGTGGCCGCCGGGGATTGCGCCGCTGGCTGTGACGGCTGCGCCGCCGCGGCTGCGGGGGCTTGCGCTTCGGGCGCGGATGGCTGCGCGGCTTCCGCCCACAGCGCCTGCCTGATTGTGAGTGCTAAAACCAACGCCGTCCAACGGCTGATATTACGGGTCATGCGGGGTGTGCTCATGGGGCGGGGACGGGGTAGTACTTGTCGTAGTCGAGGGTGAAGCAGTAGTTCTCGATCAGCTGGAAGTTCTTTTCACGATGGCGGTAGAGGAATACTTCGATGTTCCAGGGGCGGCTGAAGACCTTGGGGTCTTCGATAGTGGCCTGGTAGTCGATCGTGTTGGGGTCGAGAAACTTCCAGCGTTCGACGACGTGCATGTCGGTGCTGTGGAAGTCGCCGGCGCGGTCGAGCCAGGTTTCGTCTTCGAAGTCAGTGACGTCGACGACGAGGGTATCGCCCTCCCAGTGGCCGCGGGAGTCACCGAGCCAGAATTCGTTCTTCTCCGTCGGATGCTCTGTGCCGTTGGTGTGGATCGTGCGGACGGAGTGGCCGAATTCGAAGACGACGGTAAGGTCCTCGCCGCGTTGGAAGACCTGGAACGGCTCGGGGTAGTAGATGCCGCGAGGTGTGCCCAGGGTCCAGCATTTGAGACGTGGGTCTTGAGTTGAGCGGGCGCCGAAGTTTTTCTTCTTCTGCTCGAGAGCGGCCGGGAGGTAGGGAATGACACCGCCAGCGACGATGCCCGCGCCAGGCGGGGCATCCTTGCGGGTCGAGTGCGGCTCGAGGTCGAAGTCAGCCGTGCTGGTCGTTTGCCAGATGCCGGAGAAATCGGGTTTGCCGTTGAGGCGCGGGATTTTGTTCGCTCCCGCCGCGGTGGCGGGCGTTGCAAACGCGATGGCGGACGCTGCGAGGACGAGTGCTGCGACGGTAGGGACTACTGCGGTAGTTGCAGCGATAAAACGCGCCGAGACCGAACGTGCCGCGACGAAACGTGCTGCGACGAGACGTGCTGCGACGAAACGTGCTGCGGACACGCGCACTGCGGCGGCGAGCCATGATGTAGAGAGCCGCTGGGAGGCCAACACCGATTTCATTTCGGGGTGCCGCCTTGTTGCGGGACGTCCTGAGCGCCGCCGGTTTGGAAAATGCGGCCGTCATGGAGGGTGACGGTGACGGCGTAGCCGTAGGGGCCGCCGTTTTTGGCGCGGTAGCCCTTGACCTGGATCTCCGCGCCGGGCGCGAGGTCGGTTTTTTGTAGGCCTTTGCCGGCGAGCGCGTTGGGAGCTCCGAGCTCGACGCCCCAGTTCGTGACGGCGCCGTCAGTGCCTTTGACGTCGAAATAGAGCCAGCTATGCGGGTTGACCCAGCGAGCTTTGGTTACGACGCCGCTGAGGTCGATAGGTTTCTCGCCATCATATTCCGCGGCGAAAGCGTGGTGGGCGAACGCCGGCAGGGTGGTAGCGGTGCCAGCTAGGCCGAGGCCGAGCGCGGCGGTTAGCAGGGTTGCTTTGTATGTGTGCGGCGGGACGCGCAGGCGATTCAACAATCTCGACATGAACTCTCTCCGGTGGGCGACGACGCGCCAATCGGGAGAGCGCGGCCGTCGGAACAGCCACGCACCGAAGCGCGCGTCTTGCGCGGCGGTGTTGCAAGGCGCAGGCCAGTTCTCAGCGTCGTGCTGGCGCGCCCGCGCAGGCGCATCGAGGCTCAGCTACGGCGCTGAATTTGCTAGAGATTTTGTGCAGGCGTGTTGGAAGACGGCGCAGACGTCCGAAGCACGTCATCGAGTGCGGGCGACACATCGCGCTGAGCTGCTTCGCAGGAAGCAGGTGGCGTGGAGCGTTGCTGCTCCAGAGACACCGGGCTCGCCGCTCGGAAGGCGATCGGCGGATGGCGTTCTGGGCGGGAATGGTCTCGGCGGACAGGAGGCACGCGCTGGCTGGGATGTCTGCGGTAGTGAGTGGGTCTGATCTGGCGGGCGCACCTGGAAGGGCGAGATCACGGATTCTCGTCGAGGCGGGTGATCGTGCACGGCGGAGCCGCCCGCGACGGATCTATGCGTTTATGCGGGCTGGCGCGCTACTTCGTTGGATTGATCGCGATCTGTTGGAAGCGGGGGTCGCCGCGGTGGGGGAAAGCGGGAATGACCTGGTTGGGGTACCAGAAGGTCATGTGGCAGCTCTCGCAGACCTCGTCGAGGATGCCGCCGGCGTTGACTAGCGCTTTGGGGTCTTTGGCGTCGATGGCGGTCAGCATGGTTTGCGCGGTCTGGCGGAGAGTCAGGGCGTATTGGTTGAAGGCGGCGCGGTTGGCGGCGATGCGTTGAACGATCTGGGTGGAATCCAACGCGCCGGCGGCTTCGGCGGGGAAGGGAACGCTCGAGAGTCTGCGTTGCGGGACCGTCAGCAGGTTGGCGGCTTCGATCAGGACGATGGCGTTGCGGCGGACGTCTCGCCATTCCTCGGGGGTACGAGGCTGTTTGATTTCGTCGCCTGAAGCGGTGGTGGTAGTTTCGATGGCGTCCCAGATGCTGTCAGCGGATGCGTCGACCTCCGACTGCATGAGCTCCTGGATGGTTGCGACAGGCTCGATTTGCGCGGCTTCGATGCGGGCTGCCTGGATGTGCGCGACGTCTGAGGCGTGCGGGGAGCATGCGGAGAGCGCCAGTAGTGCTGGCAGGGCGCGGTGCCACGCCGAATAGTGAGTGCGCGCCGGCGGTACCGCCGGTCGCGCGCCCGACTGCGGCGCCGTCACCGGAGTTGCCTGCGGGCGCGGAGCCGCCTGCGGCACCGTCAGTGGAGTTGGCTGCGACGCAAGGCGCGGGGCCGACAGTGGGGCTCGCTGCGCTACTTCGTAACTCGACATGTTGATCTCGGCTTAGAGCGGGACGCGGCGACTGACCGCGGCGCGAGTTCAAGCAAGTCTGATGCCAGGGCAGGGCCCCGCCACGGGGGCACCGGCGCGCGCCGTGTGTCGCGCTGGACATGCGCTGCCAATGCAGGCTGACACGGCGCGGTGATGCGTGTCAGTGCGACAGCGAGACGCCCCAGCGCTGCTGCGAGCTGAGCAGCGACAGGCACCGAAGTGCTGAATCCCGTGCACTCCAACACCGCGAAACCCGCGGAACAGCCCGTTCCCCAGCGCCCGAGCGTGTAACCCCCATGGCACGCCGGCTGCATACCAGCGCGACGCCGCACCGGTTTGCAGGGCGGGCGCAACCAACCGTTATCAACATAGGTCCGTTAGTTATGAAGACGCTGAAACTGACATTACTCCTCCTCGGGGCACTGGCCGCCGCTGCGCCATTGGCCTATTCTGCGGACTCGCCCAAGGGGAGGGGTGCCGCGACGCAGGCGCCGGCCTCCAAGGCGCACGTGTTATCCCGTGAAGAGCTGGACAAGTTGCTCGCGCAGCCGGGCAAGGTACTTGTGATTGACGTGCGCCGGCCCGACGAAGTGAGTGAGATCGGTGGGCTGCCGGTTTACTTGAGCATTCAGGCGGGCGATCTGGAAAAGAGCCTCGCCTGGATTCCGAAGGACCGCCTCATTGTGACGCTCTCGAACCACGCCGGCAGGGCGGCTAAGGCGGCGGACCTGTTGGCGGCGAACGGGTTCAAGGTCGCCGGAGCGGCCGGAGCCCAGACCTACGAGCAACAAGGCGGAAAGCTGGCGAAGGTGGGCAAGCCCGCCACGACGACCGCGTCGACGGCCAGTGCGCATTGAGGGCGACGTCAGCGCGGGCTGAAGCCGCGCCGGAACGTGCGGCGCAGCGGACAGCGGCGCAACAGCAGACACATAACAGAAAGCGAGAGCTCCCATGGCAGAACTCATAGAAAATCGGGGCCAGACCCTGCAACGCGAGACCGGCTCGCGGTCACAGCTATTCCGGCAGGAAGACTGGTGGGCGATCTGGATCGGCCTAGGTCTCGTGGCGGTGGCCGTCCTGCTGGTGGCCAACGGCAGCAGCATCAAGTGGGTGGCGATTGCGCCATCCAAGTGGTCTCACCTCAGCGAGGCCGTAGGGCAAGTGCGCGATCACGCGGCCCAGTACCTCTCGCTGTTCGTGTTGTTTGGCGTCTTGTTTGGCATCGGAACGAGCGCGCTCGGATACAAGCTGTCGCGCTTCCTACCGGCTTTCGCCCTCGTCTACCTGGTCACGTTGGTGCTGTACTTCCTGGGCCAGTGGGACCAGGCCTCGCATTACAACCTGGAGCCGCCGCTGGTGGCTCTGGCCATCGGCCTGTTGGTTTCGAACACGGTCGGGGCGCCGGCCTGGGCTGATGCCGGGTTGCGGGTCGAGTTTTACATCAAGACGGGCATCGTGCTGCTCGGCGCCGGTTTGCCCCTGACACTCATCGTGTGGGCGGGACCTGTAGCGATCGTGCAGGCGGGCATCGTATCGCTCGTCACCTTTGGCGTGATCTATTTCACTGGCGTGAGGTTGGGACTCGATCGGCGGCTCGCCGCGACGCTCGGCACCGGCGGTGCTGTTTGCGGTGTCTCTGGCGCGATTGCCACGGCCGGGGCCGTGGGCGCAAAGAAGGAGCAGGCGTCGATCGCCATCTCGCTGGTGATCTTCTGGGCCATTGTGACGATCTTCCTTCTGCCGCTGGCGGCCCGCGCCCTGAATCTCCCCACTGGCGTAGCGGGCGCGTGGATCGGAACCTCGGAGTTTGCCGATGCCGCCGGCCTAGCTGCGGCGCAGACGTATGGCGGCTACGCCGGGCACGTGCCGGGGATCGGAGGCTCGGCAGACGCGGCGGTCAACGCCTTCACCTTGATGAAGGTCATCGGTCGTGACGTATGGATCGGAGTGTGGGCATTCGTGCTCGCCATCGTCGCGACAACCCGCTGGGAGAGCACCGGGGTTCAGTCGAAGCCGAACGCGGGCGAGATCTGGCGGCGGTTCCCGAAGTTCGTGATTGGTTTTCTGATTGCCTCAGCGATCATTACGATCGTCTCGCACGGCTACAACTACGCGGACTACAAGAAGGTACTGCAGCCTTCCCTCGTTGCGCCGTTGCAGGCTCTGCGTACGTGGGCGTTCACCTTCGCCTTCCTGGCGATCGGTTTGACGACGCGCTTCCGCGAGTTTGTGACGGTCGGTGGCAAGCCGTTCTACGCCTTCACCACCGGCGTCGTAATCAACATCGTGCTGGGTTACGTCCTTTCGACCCAGGTGTTCGTGGACTTCTGGACCAAGCTGGGCCAGTAAGTGACCTTGCCATCCAAGCGGCAGTGCGCTGACTGCCGCCACTTCAGCAGTGCGCCTCGAGAAGTCGAGGCGCACTTGCCCGGCATGCGGACTTTGGGTTCCGCGTACGGTTCGGTGCGTGCCACCGACGGGATTTGCACGTTGCACGATCGATATCTCGACCCCTCCAGCAGTTGCGCCTCTCACGAGCCGGCACCGCAGCGGTGACATTTCGGTTTGTTTCCTTCGCGGCCCGGTAACAGACCGGGCACATAGCCGAACGGAAACACACATAAGCATTTGATATTCGACGGCCCGGGCGGCCGTGAATTAGCTTGTCCGCACGAGTTCAAAAAGCAAAGCGGACGAAGCAACATGAGCGAATCACACCAGGCCAGGCTGTTGGCTTTCCCGGGCACACACGAGTCGAAGTGGACGAAGCCCCTGCTTGCCTGTGACGCCCGCTCCGAGAATGTGCAGCGTCAGCTCCAACGCCTGGCACCGAGCGAGGCATCCGTCCTCATCATCGGGGAAACGGGCACCGGCAAGGAATTGGCCGCCCGTTACATCCACGAGCACAGCCGCCGTAACGGCCCCTTCATTGCCATCAATTGCGGCGCCTTCAGCGAGCACCTCGTGGAGGCCGAGCTCTTCGGCCACGAAGCCGGCGCCTTCACGGGCGCCCAGCAGGCGCGGGCCGGCTGGTTCGAGGCGGCCAACGGCGGCACGCTCTTTCTCGATGAGATCGGCGACATGCCCTTGTACCTGCAAGTGAAGCTGCTGCGGGTCCTGCAGGAGAAGCAGGTCGTCCGTATCGGCTCCCGCAAGGCGATTCCGGTCGATGTCCGACTCATCGCCGCCACGAACGTCGAGCTGGAGGCGGCCGTCGAGGCGCGCCAGTTCCGTCGTGATCTGTACTACAGGCTCAATGTTGCCTCGGTGCGCCTGCCACCCCTGCGTGAACGCAAGGGTGACATCCTGCCGCTAGCGCGCCATTTCCTGCAGACTTATCAACGCGAGTCGGGTTTCGAGCGGGTCGGCCTGGCGCAAAGCGCCGAGAACGCGTTACTCGCTCACGATTGGCCTGGCAACATCCGCGAGTTGGAGAACGTCATCCACTACGGCCTGATCATGTCCGCCAGCGGCGTGTTGGAAACCGACGACCTGCGACTCCCGCATACGGCGACGACCCGATACGGGGCGCAAAGCTCCGACGACGATGTCGTCGACATCGATGACGACGGTAGCGACGCTTCCACAGGCGATGTGTTCAAGTTCGTGGGCGCCGGCCTGCGCCGCCTGCTGCAAAGTGACCGTCCAGCAATCCATCAGGCGGTCGAGCGACTGCTGTTGGTCACCGCGTTCGAGCACTGTGACCGCAACCAGGTCCGCACCGCAAAGCGCCTCGGCCTGTCACGCAACATCGTGCGTGCCCAGCTCAAGCGGCACGGCCTGTTGGAGCCCGCTTCGATTTCCGCCGCCGCGAGGGACAGCGGGGTCGCTCTCGCCTGAAAGGGCGAGTGTGCCGTCTCCCGCGGGCGGGGACACCTGCGGGGGACGGCGGAATCCGAGACGGGCACGCGCGCGGGCTGACCGCGGCGGCATGAACACCGGCATGCGCTACACTGTGGCGTATGAAACTAGCCAGCTTTCGCGCGGCGGATTCCGACCGCATCGGCGTCGTCCTCGAAGGAGGCGATCTCATCGATCTGACGGAAGCGCTGCGCGATAGCGGAGTGCCCGAGAGGGCACTGCCACGGACGATGCTCGATCTCATCGAGAGTGAAAGCATCACGTTGTCGACCTTGAAGGCTGCGATGGATCGCGCAACCGCGAATCCGTCGTCGGCAAAGCATCGGTATTCGCCCGGGCAGGTGGCCTGGCTACCGCCCGTGCGTCGCCCTTCCAAGATCTGCTGCCTCGCTCTCAACAATAGCGCCAACAGCGATCGCATCCTGAAAGGTCCGAAGCATCCGGCCATGTTCACCAAGCCGGCGAGTGCGCTCGTCGGTCACGGAGGCGCGATCGAATGTAAGCCGCAGTACGGCCGCACCCACCCGGAACCGGAGCTCGCCGTCGTCATTGGCAAAACCGCGAAGTCCATACGGGCCGCCGATGCATTCGACTACGTGTTGGGTTACACGATTCATAACGACATCACCTCGCCCACCATGCGGGGTGAGGACACGTTTCAATACCGGGCCATCCATCCCAAGGGCGACGACCCCGCGCAGATCGAGTATGTCGATACGTGGGTGAGTTATCCCGGGCGTTACAAGTGCGCCGACACTTTCGCGTGCATGGGCCCCTGGCTCATCACCAAGGACGAGATCCCGGATCCGCATGCGTTGCGGGTGCGCTGTCTCCACAAGGACCGGTTGGTGACCGAAGATACGACGGCCAACCTGACTCACAAGGTCCCCGAGGTGCTCGCGTTCCTCTCCGAGTACCTGACGCTCTGGCCGGGTGACATCGTCTCGATGGGCACCGCCCTCGCCAGATCCGCCACTGGAGGGGGTGGCGCGGTCCAGAACATCGATCTCAACAAGCTCGGTGGCCCCGTGTCCGTCAGCATCGAGCGTATTGGAACGCTGACCAACCCCGTCGTACAGGTGAAATGATGAGTCGCGTGCCCTATTTCGAGGCTGGTGAGTCCGAGTTGGTCGCGCGCATCCGCCTGCGGCGCGGCGGCCGCCTCCTGAACCTCGACCGGATGCTGCTCAACAGCCCGCCGTTTGCTCATGGATGGAACACTCACCTGGGTGTGGTGCGCAACGAGCTCGCCCTGTCGCCCAAATTGCGCGAGCTCGCGATCTGCACCGTCGGCGTGCTGAACGGCGCTGAGTACGAATTGGAGCAACATGCACCCGAGTGGTTGCGCGCCGGCGGCACGACCGCGCAGGTTGAAGCGCTACGAACGCTAAATTCGCGCGACGTGCCGTCGGGTTTGTTTGACGCCACCGAGACTGCGATAATACGGCTGACCTTCGAGATGACACGTCACGTCAAGGTGAGTGAGGCGACGTTCGAAACCGTCCGGTCGCTATTGGGCGACGTGCGACAGGTCATCGAGCTCGTGGGAACGGTTGCTACTTACAACATGGTGTCGCGTTTCCTCGTGGCGCTCGAAGTCGATGCTGAGGATGGCTGACGGTCGTTGCATTGCGGCAACCCCGTAGGGTCCTACCGAGGGGGCACAAGCAGTGCGCAAAGCTGTGACGCAGTACCGATCTTGACGACAAAAACTGCCCGGCTCTTCTCCAGACTTTGGTCGTCGTTGCCGATAATTTGCGGTATGAATACCACAGTCATTGTGCTCCGCCCTTGTGGCACCTGGACGCGCGAGAGGGCACCTACGGAGTCGTAGAGTGGGATACGAAGCGGCACGAGATCCATCCAAGCGGGATGCCGATTTACGGCAGAAATACTTCGAGGCCATTACCCAGCTCGAGGCCAGTGAGGCCCGCTGGAGTGCGCTCGAGGTAACCCTCCGCCGAATTATCGGCCGTCTGTGCCTGGCGGCGCGTGGGCGCGCCGGCCCGCTCGATGCCGAACTGCGCAAGATGAGCGACCTGGTTCGCGGGCGCGGCGACATTAGCAAGATTGATGAGTACCTGGAGCCGCTCTCGCGTGCGATCGCCGCCCTGGATGACGCGAACGCCGCAGCGGCGAGCACCGGAGCGACCACGACCTCGCGTGCACTGGCCTTCGCGGGTTACGTGCCGCCCTTCGATTCTGAAGACCGGGAGCTGCCCGAGCCGGGAGCGGCCGGCGTGCTGGACCCGATCGAGCGCGACACCCAGCTTCAAACAGTGATCGTCGCGGTGCTCGACCGCCTGGCGAGACTGCCTGAGCTGCGTCCCGCGCTCGCCGATTTGTGTGAGCGCTCCAAGGGGTCTTTGTCTCCGGACGAGTTTGCTGAAGGCCTCGAGCGTGTCGCGCGCCTGGTTGGTGAGCAGCGCGCGCACCTGATGCGTGAGAAGCGCGAGATCGAAGAGCTTCTGCAGCAGATGGATGTGCGCCTCGCCGAGATCGCGAACTATCTTGCTGGAGAAGTCGCCGATCAGAAGAGCGCGCAGTCGAGCACCCAACAGCTCGACCTGGTCATGATGAAAGAGTTCAAGAGCCTGGATGCCGACATCCAGCGCGCCGATGATCTTGGAACTCTGCGTGAGCGCGTACGCGATCGTCTCAATGTCATCACAACCCATTTACAGGATTTTCGCACTCGCGAGGGTGCGCGCGTTTCCGCGCAACTCGATCGGACGCAGCGCATGCGCCTGCGGGTCACCGACCTGGAGCGTGAGATCCACGGTCTGCACAAGAGCCTGCAGGAAGAGCAGTCCCTGCGCATGATCGATGCCTTGACCGGCATTCCCAATCGCGCGGCCTACGATGATCGCATCAGGCACGAGTTCATGCGCTGGCAGCGCGACAGCATGCCGGTCAGTGTCCTGGCGTGGGACATCGATCGATTCAAGGAAATCAACGACGCCTACGGCCACAGCGCAGGCGACAAGGTGTTGCGAGTAGTCGCTCAACACCTGGCGCAACATGTACGCGGCACGGACTTCGTCGCTCGCTATGGTGGTGAGGAGTTCGTGATGATCCTCTCGGGCACCGACGCCACCCAGGCAGCGGCCACCGCCGACAAGATCCGTACCGGCATCGAGGACATGGGCTTCCATTTCCACAACAAGCCGGTCGTGGTGACCGCTTCCTGCGGTATCACCACCTTCCGCGGCGACGACACGCCCGAGACGATTTTCGATCGTGCCGACCGTGCCCTCTATCGCGCCAAAGACAGCGGCCGCAACTGCTGCCGCGTGCTCTGACGGTCCGGATCTACAGGCTGACTTTCACGCCGGCGAACGCCCCCAGGCCGGGATGCATGAACCCGGTCGGGTTCTGATACCGTCGGTCGAACAGGTTGTCGACGCGGCCAAACACGGCGAGCTTGCTGTTGATGGCAAAGTTGGCCGCAACATCGACCGTCGTGTAGCCGGGCGCCCGCAGCCGCGGAATGGAAAAATCCCGGTTGCCGTCGGCCCAATCGCCGACCGAAAGCACCGTGGTGTGCAACGAGAAGCGCGCGGTCGCCTGCCAGCCGAGGTTCAGGGACCCCTTGTGCCTGGGCCGGCGCAGCAGGTCCTGGTCGAGGATCGCGTCGATGGCCTGGGTGTAGGTGTAGTCCAGTCGTACCGTCACTGCCTTGAGCGGCTGGTAGGCAAGGAAACTCTCTACGCCGTCCGTGCGAGCGCGCCCGATGTTGGCGTAGGTCGTGAAGTCCGCGTTATCCGTAATGAGGTTGGTGACGCTATTGCGGAAGTACGTGGCTCCAAACGTAAGCTTGCCGCCTGCCAGTGCCTGGTCGAATCCTACATCGTAGCCGTGGCTGCTTTCGGGCACGAGGTTGGGGTTGGCGAAGAAGTTGAACACCGGGTAGCTGTGGAACAGCTCATCGATGGTCGGCGCCTTGAACCCGGTTCCCACCGTGGCCTTCAGCCGCGTACCGGTTTCCTTGATGACATACACGGGAGCGACGCGCCACGTGACCTTGCCGCCGAAGTGGTCGTTGTCGTCATACCGTACGCTCAGGGTGCTGAACAGCCGGTCACCCCAACCTGACTGCAGCTCCACGTAGCCGGAGTCGATCGATTGGGCCGCGGAGACGGGCGAGCTCATCTCGTCCCGTTGATGCTCTGCCCCGAGGACGAGTGTTTCCGCGCTGGCAAACCGAATATTGCCCTGCCAGTCTACCTTGAGGCGCTCGCCCGAAAAAAAGGTCGGCGGCCCATCCTCGGGAGGAGTGAAGTCGGAAGAATAGAGCCGACTGTAGGCCACGCCGAGGGTCTGCTCCAACGCTCCGTCGAAAGCGAGCAGGTGCGCGCTGGCGCGCGTGTAGAGCTGGTGGGTGTTGCTGGCGCTTTGTTGTGCTTCGGGTGTTGACGGGAAGTTGAAAGGATCGTCGCCAGTGAGGCGCTGGTGACTGTCCGAGTAACGCACCACGAGGCCAAGGTCGAAATTACGGGTCACGTCGAAGCCCAGCTTCGTCGAGCCCGTGAGAGTGTCGTAGTAGTCGTCGTTGCGGGGCTCGCCCGGAGCGAGCAGGTCGAGGGGTGTCACTGGAGTGGCACCCGTGTGGAGATGCTCCAGGTTCACCGTGTAGTGAAACTGGCCTTCCGACCCACTCAGGGCCGCACCCTGGTTGAAGGTATCGAACGATCCGGCCTGCGCCGTGGCCGTGAAGTGCGCCGGCCCGGAGCCGCTTCTTGTAGTGATGTTGATAACACCACCGATAGCGTCGGAGCCATAGAGGCCGCTCTGAGGGCCGCGCAGCACCTCGATTGACTGGATGTCCTGAGTCAGGAAGCGACTGAAGTCGTATGAGCCGTCGGTGCTCGTGGGGTCACTGACATCGATGCCATCGACGATCACCTTGGTGTGATTGCCATTGGTGCCGCGCATATAGATCGCCGTCAGTCCGCCGGGACCTCCGGTCTGCACGAGATTGAGGCCCGGCACGTCTTTGAGAATGTCGGGTAGGGTTTGGCTCTGCTTGGCGGCGATGTCATCCGCACTGATGACCGTCACACTGCTGGCGACTTCAGATTCGGGCGTTGGAATGCGCGTCGCGCTCACGACGACGAGCTCAGCGTTACCTTCTTCCAACGAGTCCGACGCGGCCCAGGCCGCAACCGGCCAGAGCGCCAAGACAACCACAACCCAGGAAAACTTCGACACGAGAAACTCCGTAGCGACACATACAACATGTCGTCACGACGGTTTCTCCCGCAGTCATCAGCACACCCCGGCCGGTAACAGGACGACGGCGCGAGGCGGGTGTCCTGGCTCCCGGGTCATCGCTTGCATCCTCCTTCCCAAGGCTTCAAGGCCTCAGTGGATTCTTCGGACGCTCACTCACCGGTTACAGTTGCGGGGGCAGCCGCGGTTTTGCACCGCGTTCCAATTAAATCCCTTGCGGGAACCTTGCGCGTTGGGCGCGGATCATACGCCATCGGCCAAGGCTGCGCACGAGTGACGGAGCGGCGCGGGCGTGCGCGCGAGTGCAGGCAGCGCGCGGGTTGGGCTGTCTGCTTGGTCCTTAACGCCTCCGCCCACCCTAGCAACTCCAGGGGTGACGGTAGGTTGGAGAGCGCCTGGTATGTGAACGTCCGCTGGATGCGCAGTGCGCTGTCGATGATCATTACGAAGCGGCGGCCCGTCGTTTCGAGCGCCTCGCGCAGCACGGGAGTCTGCAGATCCACGGGGCCGAAATGCTGCTGCGTCGGGTCCTCGAGCAGCACCGAGCGGCTGTCGCCGCTCACATGGGTTACCCAGTTGTGCTGCGGATCGAATGTCTGCGACGCCAACGCCAGCGGTTGGATGCGGCGCTCCGCGAAGGCCCGCCGGGCGATCACCAGCCAGCGATCCATCTCCAGGTCGTAGCTGACGAAATCGTCGGGATGGGAGAACAGAATCGCCCAGCCCTCGCGGAGCCAGGCGCGCAGCGAAGGGGAGGTCAGGTGTTGCGCAGTGCCGGAGCAGCCGCCACTGGCGCCTGCGGCGAGTAAGAGTGTGGCCACGCGATCTCTCCTGTAGCAGTGTGGGAAAGATCTTGCGGCGCGCCCGGTAGAAAAGTCAGTCGCGCGCCGGTTATGTCTTGATAACAGGGGATAGGCCCCTGGAATCAAGCGCTTACGCTCATGGAGGAAGGCCGCACAGCGGCGCCGGAGTCGCATCGCAATTGCGCCCGGAGGCGTGGCCGCCGATCATAGCCGGCGCGATGCTTCAATTGAGGGGGTTCTGCCGTGGCCGAGTTCATCATCCGTCCGCATGGTCGTCTGCACGATTGGATCGCCGACGAACTGGGGTACTTCCGCGAGGAAGGCCTCAAGTACCGGCTCGTGGGGGACGAAGAGCGTGAAAACCGACCGAAGGCAGTGGACCCCGCCACCGGCGCGCTGTGTGAGGTGCGCTCCGGTGCTTACGAGATGTACCAGCAGGGCGGCGGCTCGAAGGGCGAAAAGCATTCGGACATCAGCTGCGCCTGTCACTGGACCGTGAACGAGGCGGTCGCCAAGAACGTCGGTCGCATGTGGGGTAACGCTTATTCGCTCATGCCGGCGGCCGTCATGGTGCGTGGAGATTCACCTATCCGCCGCCCCGAGGACCTCGCTGGAGTGGAGATTGGTGTGGGCTACCGTTCTGGCAGTCACTACACCACGATCCAGGCGTTGGAGCCTTTCCTGAAGCCCGAGCAGATCAAACTGAAGTTTGGCGGTATGCCCTGGGCTCGCGTTGACGCCGCGTTGGACGGTGATGTCGAGGCCACCACTGTCTGGGGCCCCGCGCTCTATGTTTGCGAGCAACTCGGCATGCGCAAGATCGTGGACGCCTCCTTCATGGGCGCGTTCATGATTCCGCCGCTGACTCCCGTCGAGGACATCGAGCGTTACTTCCGCGCTCTCAAACGAGCACAACTCGACATCGATCTTGCTGCAGAGCAATACAAGCGCCTGTACGCAAATGAGCTGCCGCCGCGCTACCGGGATCGTGTCGATGTCAGGTTGTTCGGGCCCGGCGAGCGCGTCGTATTTCTGCCGTACTCGCGCGCGAGCTTCGAGTCCACGCAGCGTTGGATCCATGAGCGCGATATCTTCGAGAGCGCCGGCTCGAGCGATTACCAGGCAGCCGTCATCAGCTGATGGCTCACGAGCCGGATGACGAAGATACGCCCCGGGGTTACAGTTCGCCGGCCTGTTGCCTCCACGAGTTCGATGAGTTGAAATCCTGGGACGAGATACGCGCGTGGCGCAAGAGCACGCGCGAGACGTTGATCGCCGGCCGACTGGCACTCGGCGTCCGCAAGCTGCAGACCAAGGGCGCGCTGGCCAAGCAGAAACTGTTGGCCGCTGTCGATCTGAAGAAGTACCCGACGCTCGGTCTCTACTGGTGCATGCGGGGTGAAATCGATGTCCGCGATATCGCGCGTCGGCACATCGAAGCCGGCGGCGTCGTGGGCTTACCGGTGGTCGTGGAAAAAGCCGCCCCGGTCGAGTTCTGGAAATGGCAGCCGGGCATGGCCATGAAGCGCGGGGTCTGGAACATCCCCATACCCGGGAAGCGTGAAGTGGTGATCCCGGACGCGTGTATCGTCCCGCTCGTGGGCTTTGACGACCAGCAATATCGACTCGGGTACGGGGGCGGCTACTACGATCGCACGCTGGCCTCCATGGCCCGGCGCCCGTTCTGTGCAGGCCTGGGTTATGCGGAGGGAAAGTTGCGTACCATCCATCCGCAGCCGCACGATATCCCCATGAGTATCATCGTAACGGACCAGTCCTGACGGGGCTTCCCCCGCCCTGCCTGAGTCATGACCCTGGCGGACCGCAGACTCGCGGACGGGCGGATTGCCGTTTATCGGCATCCGCTCCTCGTGCGCCTCACGCATTGGATCAACGCGTTGTGTCTGCTCGTGTTGTTGTTGAGCGGGCTGCAGATCCTCAATGCGCACCCGGCCCTGTACTGGGGCAATGTCTCCACCTTCAATGATCCCTTCCTGGCCTTCGGCCGGGGAGCTCCGCACTGGTTGACCTTGCCGGGCTGGCAGGACCTGGCCGGCGGTCGGCGCTGGCACTTCTTTTTCGCCTGGTTGTTCGTGCTCAACGGACTGTTGTACGTGGTGTATGCGCTGTCGAGTCGCCGGGTGAGCCAGGTGCTCGCGCCTACCGGAGCTCAGCTACGCAACATTGGTGGCTCGATTGTCGAGCACCTCAAGCTGAGGTTCCCGCATGGCGAGGAGGCGCGGCACTACAACGTGTTGCAGAAGCTGAGCTACCTCGTCGTTCTGTTCGGCCTGCTGCCATTGATGGTGGCAACCGGCCTCGCCATGTCACCGGGGATGGATGCCCGTCTGCATTTCCTCGTGGAAGTGTTTGGGGGCCGGCAGTCGGCGCGGACGATCCATTTCCTGGCGGCCATGGCGTTGGTGTTGTTTTTTGTCATTCACATCGTTGCCGTGCTGGCGGCCGGGCCGCTGACGGAGTTGCGTTCGATCATCACCGGGTGGTTCGTGATCCGGGCGCAAAGGAGGTCAGAGTGATCGGCAGGCGGCGTTGGTTGCAGAGGGCGCTGGCGACTTTGGGGACCCTGGGGTTGTCCGCGTGCGATCGGCTTTCGCAGTCGCAGGGAGTCAACTCGACGCTGGAGAGTGCGGAGGGCTTGACGCGCCGCGTGCAGCGCCTGCTGCTCGGCAGGCATGCGTTGGCCCCCGAGTATCAGCCGGGTGATATTTCCAAGAGCTTCCGTGCGAACGGTACGATCAATCCCGGTACGGAAGAATACAACCAGATGGTGCAGACCCGCTTCTCGGACTGGCGCCTGCGAGTCGGTGGTCTCGTGGAGCACCCTTTGGAGCTTTCCCTCCAGGATCTACGCGCGATGCCGGCACGGACCCAGATCACCCGGCATGACTGCGTGGAGGGGTGGAGTTGCATCGCGAAGTGGCAAGGCGTGCGGTTGAGCTTGGTTTTGCAACAGGCGCGCCCGAAGCCGAGTGCCCGCTACATCGTGTTCCACTGCGCCGATTCGATCGAGAGCCAGTATTACGAGTCCGTCGACCTGGTCGACGCGACGCATCCGCAAACCATCCTGGCCTACGATATGAACGACCAACCCCTGACCGTCAGGCACGGCGCGCCCTTGCGCTTGAGGGTCGAGCGTCAGTTAGGCTATAAGATGGCGAAATACGTCATGCGGATCGAGGTCGTCGAGAGCTTCCGCGACATCGCCCGCGGCAAGGGTGGATACTGGGAGGATCGCGGCTATCAGTGGTACGCCGGAATCTGACCTGAACGAACTCAGTGCGCCGCCGGACCGGGCCGTTCCAATCGAGGGTCGAAGTCAAACGGCACCGGCCGGCCGATCTTGAGATTGCCGAAGTCTGAATGCGCGGGGTTGAGTAGAACGTTGTTGCAGCGTGGGAGGACCACACTCGGCACGAAGACCCCTACTGAGTGTAGCGACTCGGCCCACGCGTTACCCAGAGCGCGCAGCCGCGGCAGAGCACTATCACTGTCCCAATTCTTGGGAAGCGTTTTCGGGAGTGTCTTGATGCGCTCGGTGCGGCACTCGACCGGAATCAGCACATAGGCCTGCCGCAGCGCATCGAAGTCCTCAATGTGAACCAGCTTCTCGAAGGCGGCCAAGGCGGGATGCTCTGAGCAATACACCACCCTGACACCGGGGGAGTTCCATCGACCACCAAAATCGAACGCACCTTGCCCCGAGAAGGCGGTCTTCACCAATGTTCGGTCGACAATACGCCACAGAATCATCAGGACACGACGCCATGCATGGTCTGCCCGATCAGGTTGGATACCTGTAGCGCGCCGCGCTCAGTCGCGATTGCCTCCAACGGAGTGATTCCGCCGAGCGCCCGTTTCGGTGTCGTCATCCAACGTGCCGCACTCTCAGGCTTATCGTGAAACATACGCGTGACTTCCCCTTTTACACGCAAGATTCGCATGATCCGGTCCGTTTCATCCTCGAGGATCAGCCCTTCGGCCTTACGTCGTGCCAGGGTTCGCACCGGGATCCCCAGCACGCGCAGCACCACGTCGCGGCTGACCGAGCTGCCCTGCGAGAGCCACTCGACCAGCTGGTCGATGACGGCAAAAGAAGCCCTCGGCTTGTCGGTGAGGTGCGCAGGGGAAGGGTCATCGATGTAATCGTGAGCCTGCTGCAAGGTCTTGAAAGTGAAGTCGGTCATGAGGGTCTCCCTGCCATATGGCATTATACCAATGCCAAGTGGCCGAAGATACTCCCGCGGCGGGCGCCCGGGCTACGGCCGCCGCAGCGCGAACAAAACCGCCGCGGCTACAGCCGCCGTGGCAATGATCGGCAACATCCCTTGCAACACGTGACTCGCGCTGGCACCCGCTCCCAACCATTGGCCGGCGAGCAGCGGTCCCGCGGCTGACCCCAGCCGGCTCGAGGCGACACCGGCGCCGACCCCCGTCCCGCGCGTCTCGACCGGGTAGTAATCCGGAGTGATCCCGTAAAGGATGTACTGCGACCCGAGGAGAAAGGCACCCGTAGCCGTCACCGCGATCAACACGGCGATCAACCCCACTCCGTGCGGAGCGAGCGCGAGCAGTCCGGCGGCCGTGCCGACGTAACAACCCAGCAACACGAAAACGCTCCGCCGCACTTGCATGAGCCAGCCGAGGCCGATGGAGCCGGCAGCCGCGCCGACATTGAACAGGATCTGGATGAGCAGGGCATCGGACTTCGAGAAGCCTTCCGCGACCATCAGCACCGGCAGCCAGTTCAACAGCAGGTAGGTGACCAGCGTCGTGAAAAAGAATGCCACCCACAGGAGCAGGGTGGGCGCCAGGTGCGAGCGTGCAAACAAGGTCTCCAGAACGGCCTGGGCCCGACCCTCGAGAGCGGCTGCCGCCCGCGCCTCGCGGAACAACTTCGATTCCGGCAGCACGGCGCCCATGATCGGGGCTAGTAGCAACGGTGCGATGCCGCCGATATAGAAAACCAGCCGCCAGTCGGCGGTGGGACCTGCGAGGAAGCCGATGAGGCTGGCGAAGGTCCCCCCGGTTGGCATCCCGGCGACGGTGATCACCACGTACAGGATGCTGTTACGTCCGCCGGCGACTTCCGACGTAAGTGCTACGAGATTGGGCAATGCGCCCCCCAGCCCCAACCCGCAGGCAAAGCGGATCGCGACCAGGGTCGGATAGTTTGGCGCCCAGGCGGTGACGAGCTGGAACACGCCAAACACCACAATGGCCAGCAACAATGAGCGCTTGCGGCCCCAGAGATCGGCCAGGCGACCGCCGAGGAAAGCGCCGAAAAACAGCCCGAGAGGACTCGCCATCAGCACGTAGCCGAGCATTTCCTTGGACAGCCCGAACTCAGGTCCCAGCTTCGGCGCGGCAATACCCATCGACTGCAGGTCGATCCCCTCGATGATGGATGTGCAGAAACACAGCGCCAACGTCGTGGCAATGCGCGCGGACCGGGGGGCTTCGAGCGTCGCTGTAGCGTTCATTCTTTTCGGCAAGTCTTGCGGCGGGCGACGTCCCTTTTTGCCTCATTGGGGTGCGAACCGCAAATGTTTCGGCGAGAATCTCCAGCAGTTGCGCGGGCTGTGAGGGAAGGTGCTCATGCGGATTCTCGTCGTCGGTGCTGGAGCGATGGGTGGCTATTTCGGTGCACGGCTGGTCGAAGCCGGCCGCGACGTCACGTTCCTCGTTCGACCAAAGCGAGCCGAGCAGCTCGGCGCCGGACTCTTCGTCCGCAGCCCCAAGGGCGACATCCACATTCCCTCGCCAAAAACCGTCACTGGAGCGACGCTCCGTGAGCCGTACGACCTGGTGCTTCTGAGCTGCAAGGCCTTCGACCTCGACCAAGCCATGGACTGCGTCGCGCCCGCGATGGGCCCGACTTCAATGGTGTTGCCCCTGTTGAACGGGATGGCCCACATCGAGAAGCTGCAGAAGCGCTTCGGCAACACGGCGGTGCTCGGCGGTCAGTGCCAGATTTCGGCCGCCCTGGATGCTGCAGGCCACGTGGTGCATCTGAATGACTGGCACCTGCTGGGCTTTGGCGAGCTCGACGGTTCCCGCAGCGCACGGATAGAGGCCGTCAGCGCAGCGCTCACCGGCGCGAAATTCGCGGCCCAGCTCAGCACCGCCATCCTCCAGGACATGTGGGAGAAGTGGATTTTCATCGCAACCATGGCGGGGATTACCTGCCTGATGCGCGCCTCGCTGGGTGATGTCGGCACGGCCGGAGGCTACGGCATTGCGCTTGCCCTGTTCGACGAATGCGCAGCTATTGCGGGCAAGAATCTCCACGTGCCGAATGCTAGTGTCAGCGAGCATATCCGCAAGCTGCTCACGACCCCGGGTTCCACGCTGATGGCGTCCATGTTGCGTGACGCGGAAAATCACAATAGGACCGAGCACGAGCACGTGCTCGGTGATTTACTTGCCCGGGCGCACGGCGTGCGGGCGCCGGTACTCGAAACATGCCTGGTGCACATGCGCGCCTACGAGGCGCGTCGTCTGCGGGAAGGCTGAAAGGTATGACACATGAGTGAGAAGGTGAATCCCCTGGCCGGGAAGCCGGCGCCGCTGTCCATCCTCGTCAACGTGCCGAGGTTGATCACGGCCTACTACAAGGAAATTCCCGACCCGGCGGTGGCGAGCCAGCGGGTCGCATTCGGCACCTCCGGCCATCGCGGCTCGTCATTCGATGCGGCCTTCAACGAATGGCACATCCTGGCCATCACCCAGGCGATCTGCGAGTACCGTAAACAACACGGAATCGACGGACCGTTGTTCCTCGGCATGGACACACACGCCTTGTCGGTTCCCGCGCTGGCGAGCGCGCTCGAGGTATTGGCCGCGAATGGTGTCGATACCATGCTGGCCGGGAAGGACGAGTACACCCCAACGCCGGCCATATCGCATGCCATTCTGACTTATAACCGTGAGCGGAAGTCGGGGCTGGCCGATGGCATCGTCATTACACCCTCGCACAATCCCCCGGAGAGTGGCGGCTTCAAATACAACCCGCCGCACGGCGGTCCGGCCGACACGGCGGCGACCGGTTGGATCGAGTCGCGCGCCAACGCTCTCATCGAGCAGGGTTTGCGCGAAGTGAAGCGAGTTGCCTACGAGAAGGCACTCAAGAGTCCGACGACCCACCGCCACGACTATCTCAACACCTATGTCGCCGACCTGGCCAACGTGGTCGACCTGGAGGTCATCCGTGGCGCGAAGGTCCGCATGGGAGTCGATCCGCTGGGTGGCGCCGGGGTGCACTACTGGGGTCCGATCGCCGAGCGCTACAAGCTCGATCTCACGGTCGTGAGTGATGAAGTCGATCCAACATTCCGCTTCATGACCGTCGACTGGGACGGCCGCATCCGCATGGATCCCTCGTCGCCCTACGCGATGCGCCGCCTCATCGGTCTCAAGGACCGTTTCGACATCGCTTTCGCGTGCGACACGGACCACGACCGCCATGGCGTCGTAGCCCGCAGTACCGGATTGCTCCCGCCCAATCATTACCTGGCCGTGTCGGCGTACTACCTGTTGCAGAATCGTCCCGACTGGCAGAAGGGGATCGCGGTGGGCAAGACCGTCGTCAGCAGCCAGATGATCGACCGGGTCACCGCCAAACTCGGACGCAAGCTCTACGAGGTCCCGGTTGGCTTCAAGTGGTTCGTCGACGGGCTCATGAACGGCTCGCTCGGCTTCGTGGGCGAAGAGAGCGCGGGTGCTACGTTCCTACGCCGCGATGGTACGGTGTGGGCCACCGACAAGGATGGCCTGATCCCGGCGTTGTTGGCGGCTGAAATCACCGCGCGCGTCGGGAAGGATCCCGGCGATGTGTATCGCGACCTGACCCGGGAGTTTGGGGAGTCCTTCTCAGATCGCGTCGATGCTCGCGCCACGCCCGCGGAAAAGAAGCTGTTGGCCAAGCTCTCCCCCGAGCAGGTGAAATCCAAGCAGCTCGCCGGCGAGACGATCCAGTCCATCCTGACCCGTGCGCCGGGCAACGATGCGCCGATCGGCGGTCTGAAGGTCATCGCCGAGAAGGGTTGGTTCGCGGCACGGCCGAGCGGTACCGAGGATATCTACAAGATCTACGCGGAAAGTTTCCGCGACGCCAACCACCTGCAGCAGCTCATCGAAGAGGCCCAGAAGATCGTCAGCGCGGCGCTGGCGGGGGGGTAGGCGCGGGCGCGCCGCGCTGGCGCGGGGCGCTGTGTTGGCGCGGGGACGCCGTGCGGGGTGCGCGGGCACCGCGTTAGCGCGAGGGCGCGCGGGCGTGGGCGCGTTGGGTGCCTGCCCGCTCACCCGATTTCTGTCGCCTCTCCCTTCTTGTGAACGTCCGCCTTCACCTCAGCGGAGAGCTGCCAGAAAATCCAGGCCGACGCCGCGGTCAGTAGCCCGACACAGATGAACGTGTAGTGGAACGCGTATAATTCGCGACCCGTGCCGTGCCCATAGGCATCGAGGAACGTGGCCAGCAGTCCGCCGGCGGCTGCGACCCCGAGACTCATGGAGAGCATCTGTACCATCGACAGCAGGCTGTTGCCGCTGCTCGCCTCGCTGCCTTCGAGATCCTTCAGTGTCACGGTGTTCATCGCCGTGTATTGGAGCGAGTTCACGCTACCGAAGAAGGCGAGCTGAATGATCATGAGCCACAGCGGCTCTTTCTCGGAGATCAGTGAGAAGCTCGCCATGGCCATGCCGACGAGCACGGTGTTGACCACCAGCATGCGCCGATAGCCGATTCGCGTGATGAGCGGTGTGACGACTTGTTTGGCCAGTATTGCCGCGGCCGAGGTCGACAGCATCATCATGCCGGAATGAAACGGCGTGTAGCGTAAGCTGACCTGTAGCAGGAGCGGCACCAGGAACGGCATGCTCGCGCTGCCGAGCCGGGCAAACAGGTTACCCAGCAGGCCGATGCTGAAGGTGTGGGTTTCGAAGATCTTCGGCGGAAACAGGGGATCGGGCTGCTGTGCCGCGCGCAACCAGTAGGCCACGAGACAGACCAGGCCGAAGACCAACAGGATGAGCACGGTGGCGTGCTGGAAGCTGAGCTCCGAGAGCCCATCGAGCGCGAAGGACGTGGCCACCAGCCCGATGGCAATGAGCAGGTAGCCGCCCAGGTCGAAGCGCGGGACCTGCGGTACCCGGTCCTCGGGCATGTAGAATGCCGTGGCCAGGCAGCCGATCAGGCCGATCGGAATGTTGATGAGAAAGATCCAGTGCCACGAGGCGATCTCGACCAACCAACCGCCGAGGGTCGGACCTATCAGGGGCCCGACGAGACCTGGAATCGCGACGACACTCAGCGCTTCGAGCAGCCGCTCGCGCGGAAACGCACGCAAGATTGCCAGGCGACCTACAGGCAGTAACATCGCGCCGCCAGCGCCCTGGATGACGCGTGCTGCCGTGAGCTCAACCAAGGTCCGAGAAGCCGCGCATAGACCCGAGCCGATGGCGAACAACACGATCGCGGCCATGAACGCGCGGCGCAGCCCGTGTCGATCAGCGATCCACCCCGAAGCGGGAATCAGCATGGCCATGGTGAGTGCGTACGCAATGACCACGGACTGCATCCGTAGCGGTCGCTCACCGAGACTTACGGCCATGGCGGGAAGTGCCGTGTTGACGATGGTGGAATCCAACGTCTGCATGAAAAAGCCGGTGGCCACCAGCCAGAGCAGGAAACGGAGCGATCTTTCAGGCGGCATCGTGCGTTAATCGTACTCAGCGCTGCGCAAGCGGCGCAGTATCAGACAAATCCTGCACGACTTCCGCCGACTGTCCGACGCTTGTGCCGTGAGACAGTGTGGAGAATACCCGCCACACCACTAGAGCAGAAAGCCGATCGAGGGAAGGCTCGCTATGAAGACACAGAATTTGCTGCCGTTGCTCGTCTGCGCCCTGGCGCTGAGCGTGACGGCGTGTGAGAAGAAGGGACCTATGGAGAAAGCGGGCGAGAAAGTCGACCACGCCGCCGACACGATCAAGAACGGTGGCTCGGAGCCGATGGGCGACAAGGTTCAGGACGAAGCGGACAAGGCCCGCGACAAGGTCAACGACGCTACCGGTAAGTGACCACCGCGGCCGGGTGAGGGCATCCGTGGAGCCTGACTAACCAATGATCGCCGTAGCGAGGGCGACCCCCAGCGAGCAGGTTTCGGCGATCGTTACCCGCCGCATAGCGGGTACTATGTAAGGGAAACGATCGCCGAAAGATGCCGCTGGGGGGCGGCCGCAGTAGGCGAGCATTGGTTAGTCAGGCTCCAAGCAGTAGTGCGCCCCGCCGTATCACCGGCGGGGCGCGTGTGCGTTTCAGGGGTGGCCGACTTCGACTGCAGTGGCCTTGAAAGGTTTCAGGTCTGGCGGCGGGGTGTCTGCGCCGGGACGGCGCATGAACGCTGCGAGCTGACCTTCCAGCACATACGCGGTGGTACCGACGACGGTTACGGCCACAGGACCGTCACTGAAGCCGTCCTTGATCGGAGTCACTTTGCCCATGTCGCCGCTCAACGTAATACGCGACAGACGCGCATTGCCGCCCTCGATGATGAGGACGTCGCTCTTGCCGAAGCTGCGCATACCGTCGGGACGTGAGATGGGCTGATCGAGCTGCACCTCGGCAACGGTGCCCGCCTTGCCGTCCGGCCCGATCGGAATGCTGAAGAGCTTGCTCGTGGCCAGCGTGTTGACCAACACTCGATTACCCACCACGGAAATGCCGTCCAAGACGCCGCCTTTCGGGCCGAACGCGCCGTTGCCCGCCCAGACTTCCAGCTCCTTGGCGCCTTTCTTCAGGCGTACGACTTCCATGTTGTTGGTATCGGTCGCATACGCATTGCCCGAGGCGTCGACAGCGATGTCGTTGCAGGCGCCTTTCTCGGTGGGGAATACGTAATGCCCCTTGGTCTTACCACTCTTCAGATCGAACTGGTACAGGGTGGCGTTCACCGGCGCCTTGCCGTCGGTGGGCGGCCCGAGCTGGTTGGAGCAGGCGTACAGAGTGTTGGATTTATTGTCCGCGAACACACCCAGGATGTTGTTGAGACCGTCGGTGCCGGCGGCGATCCAGACTTCGGCCGTGTCGCTGCCCGGCTTGGCGCGATAGATCTGCTTCTGGCCGATGCTGCCGATGATCACCGCGCCGTCGCTGCTCGAGGTGAGACTCTCCGGGAAGATCTTCTCGCCCGGAATGTTGATGGCAGCCGGAGGCGCCGCGGCGGCGATGCTCGGTAGAGCGCCCAGCGCCACGGACACCGCGCTCGTGGCGGCGAGCAACAGCGGGGTATTCGTTTTCGATAGGGTCATGCTGGCTCTCAGTGCTGGTAGGAAATACGGTAGATCATGTTGTTGCCGTCCTCGCTGATGAGCAGCGAGCCGTCGCGCGCCACTAGCGCGCCGACCGGTCGGGCCCAGGCATTGCCGTCATCGGCGATGAAGCCGACGAGGAAGTCGTCGTACTCACCGGTCGGTACGCCATTCTTCATGCGCACGCGCACGACCTTGTGACCCGTACGGAAGGCGCGGTTCCAGGAGCCGTGCATCACGGCGAAGCCGTCGCCTACATACTCTTTCGGGAAGGCCGAGGTGCCGGAGGTCGCGGTGTAGAACACGAGATTGAGCGCTGCAGAGTGAGCCTGGTACGGCACGTCGGGTACGGTGGCCTTGCCGGCGAGATCCGGACGATCGCCCTTCAGACGCGGGTCCTCATGGTTGCCCATGTAGTACCAGGGCCAGCCGTAGTAGTGACCCTCTTTCACACGCGTCGAGTAGTCGGGCACGAGGTCATCACCCAACTGGTCGCGCTCGTTGGTCGTGCACCACAGGTCGCCCGTCGCCGGTTGCATCGTCAGGCCCACGCAGTTGCGGATGCCGGTCGCGAAGACCTTGCCCGGCTTCTGGCTGCCAACTTCGAACACGAGCACGTCGGCGCGCTTGTCTTCGGTGTCCCAGGTCGCGCCCAGGCCGTTCTGCGCTTCCCAGGACTTGATCTCTTCGGGCGTCTTCTTCTTCATATCCTCGGCGACGTTCGAGGCGGAGCCGACGGAGACGAACATGCGCTTGCCATCTCGCGAGAAGGCGATGTCGCGAGTGAAGTGACCGCCGCCGCCGACCGGCGAGAGCTCCGGAACGACGATCTCGGGCAGGCCGCTCGCCTTCTGGTCGCCCACTTTGTACGCGTAGCGCACCACGCGGTTGGTTTCAGCAACGTACAGCCACTGCGGCGACTTCGCCGGATAGAAGGCGATACCAAAGGGCAAGTTCAGCCCCTGCGCAAACGTGGTGACGGTCTCGGCGCTGGCGTTGTCGGCGGCCGGTCGCAGCACCTTCACGAAGCCGCCACGAGTTTCGGTCAGGAAGATGTCACCGTTGGGCGCGAGCTTCATGGCACGCGCGCCCTCGAGATCCTTCGCGAAGACGTCGACCTTGAATCCTTCGGGCACCTGCAGTTTGGCGTCAGCGGGACGATCCACGAGTTTCGGGAAGTTGGATGCCGAGTCGCTGTCGAACGGAGCCGGCAGGTTGGCTACATCGATCTTGTGCACGCGGCCGGGCGCATCCTTCTTCCAGTCCGCCTCACCCTGCGGCGGTCGCGCGTTGGCTTTTGCAGCCGGCGGGATGAACTCCCGCGGCGCGGCGGCCTTGAACGTGCCTTCCTTGACCGCCTGGAAGTAGGCAATCACGTTGGCGCGGTCCGAGTCTTTCGGGATGGCGACGACCATCGCGGAGCCCGGCACGACGGTGGTGGGCGAGGTGAGGAAGCGATCCAACGTTGCCGCATCCCAGGTGAGCTTCGAGGCTTTCAGGGCCTTGGTGTAGCCGAACTGCGGGTCGGTTGCGGCCGGACGGCCGAACACCCCGTTGAGGTTCGGACCTTGGGCGCCACCGTTGTCACCGGGCTCGGCGCTGTGGCAGAGCGCGCACTGTTGGTGAAAGGTGTTCTTGCCCGCGTTGGCATCGGTGGCCTGCGCCGGTGTCGCACACACGAGCGCCGTCAGCGCAATGGCCGCAGAAATTCGAATCATGGTGTGGGTCCCTCGAGGGTACGATTTCGATAAACGTTCGCTATATCAGAGAGAATATAGCGTAATCTCCGCGAGTTGCGGCCGAAAGGGCGCGCGCAACCTCCTGTTTAGTTCGCGTGGTGGACTATGCCCGAGCGAACCCTCGCTGCGAAAGCCCGGAAGACCCCATGGACGAGTGCTTCCAATAGAATCACCTTTGCTGTGGAGCCTGTCTGATTAATGATCGCCGTAGCGAGGGCGACCCCCTGCGAGCAGCCAAGTCTTATGAAGACTAGGGGCGATCGTTTCCGGGCGCAGCCCGGTACTATGTAAGGGAAACGATCGCCGAAAGATGCCGCTGGGGGGCGGCCGCAGTAGGCGAGCATTGATCAGACAGGCTCCTTGGGATGCTTTTCCGGGGGACGCCATGCTCAAGCTCTATCACGCCGAACCGCTTGCCAACTCCCTTAAATCGTTGATTCCGTTCAAGGAGAAGGGGCTCGAGTTCGAAAGCCGCTATGTCGACTTGCACAAGTTCGAGCAGCACGAGCCCTGGTTCGTCGCCATCAACCCCGAGGGGCAGGTTCCCGTCCTCGAGCATGATGGCGTGATCATTACGCATACAACCGTCATCAACGAATATCTCGAGGACGCCTTTCCGGACCTGCCCCCGCTGCGGCCCGCCGATCCTGTCGGCAAGGCGCGCATGCGCTTCTGGAACAAGTTCGTCGACGAGCACGTGATGAATTACGTCTCCATGCACGGCTGGCATCGGATGGTCAGCATCATCGCGCGCTCGATCGATGGCGGTGAATTCGAGCGACTCATGTCGCGCATCCCGCTTCACGAGCAGCGCGAGAAGTGGCGCACGGCGCGGTCGGGCTTCAGCGAGAGCGATCTCGCCAACGCGACACGCAAGATCGAAGTCGCGGTCGACAAAGTCGAGCAACAGCTCGCCAAGACCCCCTGGCTGGCCGGGGACATGTACACCCTCGCGGATATCAACTTCTTCAGCCACTGCGGCATGGCGGTTCAACGCCTGTTCCCGGAGATGGGGGTGGAGAAGCGGGCGCCGCGGCTCATGGAATGGGTGGAGCGGGTGAAGGCGCGGCCTGGAGTGAAGGCCGCGTTGGCGATGCCGGACAAAACCAACCCGGCGTTGCGGACGTTCAGCGGGCACGCCCGGTAAAGCCAAGCCGGTGTCGCGGACCTTCAGCGGCCGATAAACCAACCTCAGCGTCCGCGCCGGTAGGCGCAGCGCCGTTCGCCGCAGCTTGCTGCCGTTCGCTGCCGCTCAGCGCCGCTTCGGCGGCGCCGACGTATTGCGGATCACCAGCCGCGTGTTGAGTGTCACAGACTTCACCGCGCGCTGCTGCGATAGCACGTTCCCCAGCATCATCATCGCCTGGTAGCCCGCGTCGAAGCGCGGAATGTGCACCGTGGTCAGCGCCGGGTCGTAAACCTCGGCGAAATCCTGGTCGTCGAAGCCGACGATCGACACATCCTCGGGGACTTTCAATCCCGCCGACTTCAATGCACGGATGGCGCCGATGGCCATCTCGTCGTTCGCCGTGAAGACCGCTGTCGGGGCCTGCTTCTGTTGGAGCAGAACGTTCATCATCTTCTGGCCCGACAGAATGGTGAAGTCGCCCCGATGCACGAGCGACTCCTCGAAGGGGAGTCGCGCGCTCTTCAGCGCCTTGCGATAGCCGCCCGTACGCGCTCGCGCCGTTGCAACATGCTCCGGGCCCGCGATGTGCGCAATCCTCTTGTGGCCCAGGCCGACGAGGTGGCGCACCGCTTCCTCCGCTCCCGCGGCGTGATCGACTCCAACGGTGGGAAGATCCGCGTCCCTGACCGGCTCGACCGCGACGACGAGCGGCGGCAAGCCGCGCAGTGCGGTCGGCCCGCTCACCGGCAATTCGCCGGTCAACAGGATGAGACCATCGGCGTGGCGGCTGGCCGCCTGGTCGAAATACGTTTTCTCGCGCTCGATTTCACCGCGGGCGTTGCCCATCAGGACGGCGAGCCCCAACTCGTCCGCCGCCTGCTCGACGCCGCGAAAGACTTCCAGAAAGAAGGGCGCCAGTTTCGGCACGACCACGAGCACCGTGCCCGTTTGCCCGCGGCGCAGGTCGCGCGCGATGAGATTCGGGCGATACCCGAGGCGCTCGATTCCCTGTAGCACGCGTTCGCGCGTTTGTCGGCTCAGGAGCTCGGGTCGGGTGAGCGCGCGCGATATCGTCGCCACCGAGACACCGAGCTCGGCGGCAACCAACTTACTCGACGGTGAGGTGGGCTTTTTCATTGTCTGCGCGGGTCCCCGGGACATTATAGGGCGTGCCGACATTGCCTGTGTCTTCTGACTTCAGGACGAAAGTGTTATTACCTATGTTAAGGGTTGCCACGTGTTAGTACGTATCTTGAACTGAACAAGCCTTGCCCCTTGCCCCCCGGTTTCGGCACGCTGTAGGCTACGGCGCCTTTCGGCTACAAGATATATCTACAGGAGAGCCGTGGCATGCCCACAGCCGGTCAAACCTTGCGCAAGATTCTCGCGCAGCAGCAGAAAGATTTGCTCGCCGATTGGGTCCAGGCCCAATTGGGCGCGACCACGCGGCGCGCCGATCTGATGAAGGAGAGCGAGCTGCGCGAGCAGTCGCGCGAGTTCCTTTCGCTCATGCAGGCAGCCGCCATCGATAGCGGCAGTCTCACGCAGATCGATGGATCCCACTGGTCCGCGGCGCGGGATTTCCTCGCCCGGGTGTCGCGCTCCCGCGCTCAACAGGGCTTCAGTCCTTCCGAGACCGCGACCTTCGTCCTCTCGCTCAAGCAGCCGCTGTTCACGCGGCTCCGCGGCGAGTTCGGCCAGGACGCGCAGGGGCTCGCTGACGAAGTGTGGTTGACCACCGAGCTGATCGACCGCCTTGGACTGTTCACCGCGGAAATTTATTTGAAGAGCCGCGAGGAGATCATCCAGCGGCAGCAGCGCGAGATGATGGAGCTCTCCACGCCGGTAGTGCAGTTATGGGACAACATTCTGGCCCTGCCGCTCATCGGGACACTGGACAGTGAACGCACCCAGGTGGTGATGGAGAGCCTGTTGCAAAAGATCGTCGAGACCGGGGCCTCTATCTCGATCATCGACATCACGGGCGTCCCGACCGTCGACACCCTGGTCGCGCAGCACCTCCTGAAGACGGTGGCCGCGGCGCGCCTCATGGGCGCCGATTGCATCATCAGCGGCATTCGGCCGCAGATTGCGCAAACCATTGTTCATCTCGGCGTGAACCTTTCAGAAGTGACCACCAAGGCATCGCTTGCGGATGCCTTCGCCGTCGCTCTCAAGCGGACGCAGGCGAAACTGCCGCAGCAGTTGGGCAACACCTGACGGGTTCGCGATGGAAAAGATTCCGATTCTGAAGATGGGGCGCTTCCTGCTGGTGACCGTGCAGGTCGATATGCACGACCAGCTCGCTCTGCAGCTCCAGGATGATCTGACGGCCCGTATCGTCGCGGCGCGCGCTCGGGGTGTGTTGATCGATATCTCGTCCCTCGAAGTGGTGGACTCGTTCATCGGCCGCATGATCAGCAACATTGCCGCCATGGCGAAAGTGCTGGATGCGGAGACCGTAGTCGTCGGCATTCAGCCTGCGGTTGCCATCACGCTGGTGGAGCTCGGCCTGTCGCTCGAAGGAGTCCGTACCGCTTTGGACGTCGATCGCGGCATGACCCTGCTGCACGAGCGGCTGGCGGACGAGCAGCGCTGATTCATGGCAGTCGTGAATAGTGTCGTCCTGCCCATCCGCACGCAGGAGGACATCGTTCGAGTGCGCCAGGCGGCGCGCGAGGCGGCCGTCGGGCAGGGCTTCTCGCTCGTCGATCAGACGAAGCTGGTGACCGCCGCCAGTGAGCTCGCCCGCAATACGCTCGACTACGGCGGCGGCGGCGACGTCGAGATTGCTCGCCTGAGTGAGCCTCCACGCCGGGGTGTGAGGCTGGTGTTCACCGACAAGGGTCCCGGAATTGCTGACGTCGAGCAGGCTTTGACGGACGGATTTACCAGCGGCGGGGGGCTGGGGTTGGGTCTGAGTGGTGCTAAGCGCCTTTCTAACGACTTTTCCATTATCTCCAAGGTAGGGGAGGGGACGCAGGTCATGATTGCCCGCTGGCGCTGAAAGCCGGGAGTGAGTGAGCGGCCGTGCCATCGCAGGTGCTGATTCCGATCGACGATCGCTCGCAGGTGGGCGAAGCCCGCCGGGCTGCCCTGGGGATGGCCGAATCCCTCGCGTTCGATGCGACCCAAACGGGCAAGATCGCCCTGGCGGTGACCGAGGCCGCCACCAACATTTTCAAACATGCCGGCAGCGGGAAAATCCTGCTCGCGCCCCTCGTGCGTGGCGCCAGCGTCGGCATGGAGCTCCTGGCCCTGGACCGGGGTCCTGGGATGGCCAACCTCAGCGCCAGTCTGCGCGACGGGTACTCGACCGCCGGCAGCATGGGAGGCGGTCTTGGGGCGCTCTCGCGGCTGTCACCAGCATTCGATGTGTACTCCCAACCTGGGCGCGGCACCGCGCTGCGGCTGGAAGTATGGGGAACGCTCGCGATCCCACCAGTGGATGCCGAGGTTGAACTGGGCGCGGTGTGCCTCCCCATGGCGGGCGAGGAGGTCGCGGGGGACGGCTGGCTACTCGAACCGTCGGGCGATTCTCGGACGGTCCTGGTAGTCGATGGCCTCGGTCATGGCCCGAACGCCGCACGGGCTGCCCGCACCGCCACCGAAGCGTTCGCTGCACATGCGTCGGCGACGCCTGGAGCCCTGATGCAAATCTGTCATCGGGCGCTCGCGACGACGCGCGGTGCCGCGGGGGCCGCCGCTAGAATTGCCGCGGTCCAAAGGCAGGGCACCTTTGCCGGCGTTGGCAATATCGCTTGCCGGGTGGAGACGATCGGCGAGCGGCGCCAGCTCGTTTCGCATAGTGGGACGTTAGGGCACGTCATGCGCCGCGTACAGGAGTTCGAGTTCGAATTTCCGGCGGGCGCACTCCTGATCCTGCATAGTGACGGCCTGGCCACCCACTGGGCGAGCACCGATTACCCGGGACTGACGAGCAAGCATGCCGGGCTGATTGCGGGGGTTTTGTATCGCGACCACGATCGCGGCAGAGACGACGTCACGGTGGTTGTCCTGAAGAACATGACACACGATTGAAATGCCCAAGCCGCTGTTAACCATTGCGATCCGCCAGGAGCAGGACGTAGTCATTGCGCGTCAGCGCGCGCGCGAGATCGCGAAGCTCGTCGGCTTCGATGGGCAGGACCAGACCCGGATCGCCACCGCCGTCTCCGAAATCGTCCGCAACGCGTTCCGCTACGCCAAGGGCGGCAAAGTCGAATTCGCCATCGAAGGCACGAGTGTCCCGCAATTGTTGTTGATCCGCGTGCGCGACCAGGGTCCAGGAATCCCTGATCTCGCGCACGTCATGAGCGGTCACTACCAGTCGTCCACCGGCATGGGCGTGGGGATCATCGGAGCCCATCGGCTCATGGACCAGGTCGAGATCGACAGCAAGGCCGGTGTCGGCACCGACGTGCTGATGAAGAAAATCCTCCCGCACCGCGCGCCCCTCATCAACCAGGCGCAGTTCGCGCGGATCACCGCGCAGATGAGCACGAGCGTCAGCGGCGATGCGCTCGGCGAGCTGCAGGAGCAGAACCGGGAGCTGGTGAGCACGCTGAACGAGCTGCGCGGGCGCCAGGAGGAACTGCTCAATCTCAATCGCGAGCTCGAGGACACCAACCGAGGTGTCGTCGCGCTGTACGCGGAGCTCGATGAGAAGGCCGACCACCTCCGGCGTGCCGACGAGATGAAGTCCCGCTTCCTCTCCAACATGAGCCACGAGTTCCGCACGCCGCTCAACTCGATCCGGGCACTCAGCCGGCTGTTGCTCGATCACAGCGACGGGGAGCTCAATGCCGAGCAGGAAAAGCAGGTGGGCTTCATCTCCAAGGCCTCGGAAGACCTGACGGTCCTGGTCGACGATTTGCTGGACCTGGCGAAGATCGAGGCGGGCAAGATCGAAGTGCGCCCGATCGAGTTCTCGGTGGGCAACCTGTTCAGCGCGTTGCGCGGCATGCTACGCCCCCTGTTGGTCGGCGACGCGGTCAAGTTGGTATTCGAGGAGCCCTCGACCACGCTCACCCTGTTCACCGATGAAGGCAAGGTCTCGCAGATCCTGCGCAACTTCATCTCCAACGCGATCAAGTTCACGGAGCGGGGCGAAGTGCGGGTCGCGGCGCAATTGAGCGAGGACCGGCGCACGATCCGCTTCAGTGTGGCCGATACCGGTATCGGCATCGCGCCCGAGGACCAGGGGCGCATCTTCGATGAGTTCACTCAACTGCCGAGTCACCTGCAGGGACGCGTCAAGGGAACCGGTCTCGGCCTGCCGCTGTGCCGGCGCCTGGCTCACCTGCTCGGTGGTGATGTCAGTGTGCACAGTGAGCGCGGTGTGGGTTCTGTCTTCACTGCCGCGGTGGTCGCGCACTTCGAAGGCGCTGCCGCCGATGCTCTTGAAGCAATAGATACTGCCGTCGAGTTGGGACGGTCGCCCATCCTGGTGTTGGATGACGACGCGGAGACGCGGCACATCTATGAAAAATACCTGCGCGACTCACGTTACCAGCCCTTGAGTGCGCGCAATCTGCGCGAAGCGCGCGAGATCATGAAACGCTGCCGGCCGCAGGCGATCATTCTCGATATCGTGTTGCGTGGCGAGGATACCTGGCGCTGGTTGAATGAGCTCAAGGGCGCTCCGCAGACAGCGGCTATCCCGGTCATCGTCGCTACGAGTGTCGAAGACGAGCGCAAAGGGCTTGCGCTCGGTGCGGACGCCTACTGTTTAAAGCCGCTCGAGCGGGCGACGCTCCTGGAAAAGTTGGACGCACTCACGGCACGGCGCGTTCTCGTCATAGACGACGATCCGGCGGCACGTTATCTCATGCAAAAGCTGCTGGCGGACACGCACACCTGCGTGCTCGAGGCGGTGGATGGCCGCAGCGGACTCATCGCCGCGCGCCGCGCGCGCCCGTCCTTGATCTTCCTGGACCTGGGATTGCCCGACTTCAGCGGTGAGGAAGTATTGAACGTCCTCAAGAGTGACGCCGATCTGCAGAATGTGCCCGTCGCCATCGTGACCGCCAGCAAGCTCACGGTCGAAGAGCGGTCGCGGCTGGGTCGGCGCGCCGAAGTCGTCGTGCAGAAAAGTGATTTGAGCTCCGAGCGGACGCGGGCCATTCTCGCGTCGAATGGTGTGCAGGCGCAGGCGTGACGAACCGCCGTATCGTAATCATCAACTGCGATGATACCGTCGAGACGCGTTACACGAAGACACGCGTTCTGCGGCAGGCCGGCTATCAGGTCGTCGAATGCGGCACCGGCCACGATGCCCTGCAGAAAACGCGCGAGCTGGTGCCGGACCTGGTGCTGCTCGATGTGCAACTCCCCGACATGAGTGGGCTCGATGTTTGTCGCCGTCTCAAGGAGGACGCGGTCACCGGGACCATCCCGGTCATCCAGATATCGGCAACGTTCGTCGACAAGGAGCATGCGCAGGAAGCGCTCAAATATGGTGCCGACATTTACCTCACCGAGCCGCTCGAGCCGAAGGAGCTCGAGACTGTCGTGAGCGTCCTGCTTCGCCTCGCGCGGACCGAGGCCGGCCTGCGGGAGGCACTGGCTCGCGAGCGCGCCGCCCGCGCGCAGGCAGAAGAGGCCACCCAGATCAAGGACCAGTTCCTCGCGAACCTCTCGCACGAGTTGCGTACCCCGATGAACATCATCATCGGCTGGTCGCACCTGTTGCGTACCGGGCCGCTGGACGAGTCCCAACGGCAACGCGCCACAGAAGCCATCGAGCGCGCGGCGCGCTCGCAAGCGCAGCTCATCGAGGACCTCCTGGATGTCTCGCGCATCGTGGCAGGCAAGTTCCGCCTCGTCAAACAGGACGTCGATGTCGGCAGGATCCTGCAGCTCGCCATCGACAGTTTGAAGTTGCTCGCCCAGGCCAAGGGGCTCACGATCACCTTCACGCGGGAGGGCGGGGATGCCAAGATCAGTGGCGATCCGGACAGGTTGCAGCAGGTTTTCTGGAACCTGCTGTCGAACGCCGTGAAATTCACCCTCGCCGGCGGGCGGGTCGATGTGCTGCTGAAGGCGACCCCAACCAACGTCACCATTGCCGTGACCGACACCGGAATCGGCATCGACCCCGAGTTCCTGCCGTTCGTGTTCGAGCGCTTCCGGCAGGCTGACAGTACCAGCACGCGCCAGCATTCCGGCATCGGCCTGGGATTGGCCATCGTGCGCCACGTCGTCGAGTTGCATGGCGGCGGCGTGCGGGCCGACAGCGGCGGCGAAGGCAAGGGCTCGACGTTCACCGTGACATTGCCGCGGCTGGTGCAGGCGGATGCGCAAGCCGGCGTCAAGCCAATGGGTGCGCAGGCGCCAGGCGGCGCGGCGGGGCCGAGCTTGCCGCTGCCCCCGGTGCGGGTATTACTCGTCGAGGATGATCCGGATGCGCGGGAAGTGACTGCGGCGGGACTGACGAAGTCCGGCTTCGAGGTTCATGCGGTGAGCGGGGCCATCAAGGCGCTCGAGCTCATGGATGTTTGGTTGCCCGATGTCGTCGTGTCGGATATCGGCATGCCCGGCATGGATGGCTACGAGTTTGTCAGACTGCTGCGGTCCCGCGCGCCCGAGCGGGGCGGCAAGGTCGCTGCGCTCGCACTCACGGCATTCGCCGGCCTCGGGGACGCCGCGCGCGCCCATGCGAGTGGTTACCAGGAACACCTGTCGAAGCCCGTCAGCCCGGACGCGTTGGCGCAGGCCATTTTGGCGTTGAAACAGCGCCAGCGCTGAAGTGACGGCGCGCCGCCTGCGTCAGACTTCCTGCAGCTTCGCATCGAGGTCCCAGTCGATGTCGAGATAGCGCCCGGCAAGAGAATCGTACTTGTGGCTCGCAAGGGCCACGACCACGTCGCAACAGCGCCGCAGGTCCCGGGCCGAATCCTCCGGCGTCGTGGCTTTCAACATGGCGATGCCCTCGGGAATATGCCGCTGGGCCTCGGGCGAGCCCATGGTGTCGTGGGCCATGTCGGTGATGATGGTCCCCGGCTGCAGCGCGAAGGCGCGAATGCCGTTGTTGCGTTCCTCCATGTCGACGTTCTCCGTCAGGCGGATCGCAGTGGCCTTGCCGACAGCGTAAGCCGAGAGATTCGGGATCTTCTGCAGGCCGGCGCTCGAGACGATGTTGATGATACGGCCGCCGCCGGTGCGGGCCCGCATGCCGGGAATCACTGCGTTCATGAAGAGCAGGGGCCCGAGGACGTGGATCTTGTGCGAGTCCCACCAGACCAACGGGTCGGTGTCGCCGATCGGCCCGAACGGCCCCGGCACGCCGGCGTTGTTGACGAGGATGGACACCGGTCCGAAGCGTTTGGCTGCTGCCGCCGCGACCTGTGCGACGCCCGCGCTGTCCGTGACGTCTGTTGCAGCGGCCTGCGCCTTCCCGCCTGCGGACTCGATTTCCGCGGCGACTGCCTCGATCTGTTGCCGGGATCGAGCGGTCAGGGTGACGTGGGCACCCTCGGCCGCAAGCCGCAAAGCCAGTGCTTTTCCGATGCCACGGCCTGCCCCGGTGACGAGCGCGGACTGGCCAGTTAGAGAACCCATTCAGGAAGCTCCGATGCAGGGGGTGTGTTGGGCGCCGAGTCCCGGGATGCTGGCATGCATGACGTCGCCGGGTTGCAGATAGCGCTTGTAGTGAGTGCCGCAGCCTGCCGGCGTGCCGGTGCAGATGACATCGCCCGGTAGCAGTTGCGCATGCTGGGAGATGTACTCGATCTGGGCGGCGATGTCGAACAGCATGTCCGCGACCAGCCCGTCCTGCCTGGGACGATCGTTTACCGACAGGGTGAGCCGCAGCTCGTACGGGTTGGGTAGAAAGGCAGCCGGCACGAAGTAAGGCCCCATTGGTAGAAACCCCGGGGCGTTCTTCGACTGCAGCCAGTCGGTGCCCATGGCCGGGACGTCGCTGCGGCGAACCTGGTCACGCGCCGTGATGTCGTTGACCATCACGTAGCCGGCTACGTAGCTCATGGCCTCGGTGCGGCTCACCCGACGCGCCTTTCTTCCGATGACCACTCCGAGCTCCAGCTCCCAGTCGACCCGCTGGGCATGGCGCGGCAGCTCCAGCGGGTCCGTCGGTCCGATGACGGTCGAGGGAAGTTTGAAGCAGGCGTAGGGAGCTCCGCGGAGCCGCTCCTCGATGGTCTTCTCCGCGGTGTCGGGCGATTCACCCGCGTCCAATATCGTCTCGATGATGTGGCTGCGATAGTTGGCGATGGTGCAGAAAATCTGCCGCGGGGGATCGATCGGAGCCCGGGCATGCAGCTCATCGATGGGGATGGCGCCGTGCGCCAACTCGCGGGGGAAGGTTTCGCAGACGATGGCGAGGGCCTGGAAGTTGGCCTCCCAGGCATCGAGCAGCGAAAGGAGCGAATCGGGTTGTCTTCCCGGCTGGGTCGTAGGTCTTCCAGGCTGGCCCAGCTGGAGATTCAGCCGCTGCAGCAGCGCTTCCGTCCGGGCGAGCGGCACTACGCGTTCGGCATTTTCACCCGCGCGCTCGATCACGAGCCCCGGAAACGGGGCGGCCGCTCCGACCCCAGAGAACGTTCCGAGCTTGAACTGCATGGCTTGACACCCCCCGCTTCCGCAGATAAGTATGATGTTAAGTATCGGCTGTCCGCAACGGGCGAGGGACCCCGATGGCGCATTTAGTAATTGAATATTCAGCGAATTTACGTGACCAATTCGACCTTGGAAGCTTCCTGAAAGCAATCCACGAGGCGGCCCTGGCCACGGGTGTATTCCCCATCGGGGGTATCCGGACGCGGGCGTATGAAGCCCAGCACTACGTGATCGCGGATGCACATCCCGACAACGCCTTCGTCCATATCAGCCTGAGGGTGGGCCATGGCCGTGATGTCGAGACGCGCAAGCGGGCGTGCGAGGCCATCTTTGGGGAGGCGTGTCGCCAGCTCGCGGGAGTTTACGAACGCTTGCCCCTGGGGATCGCGCTCGAGATGCAGGAGATCGATCCGGTGTTGACGTTCAAGAAAAACAATCTGCACGACTACGTGAAGCAACGAGCGCAAAAATCATGAGCCCAGCGAGCGGCGGTAATCTCGAAACCAACCTGACCAGGGCCAAGGGTTTCCTGGAGCGTTTCCGCAGCGCTCCGCTGGGGCATTTCATTGCCGGCAAGGCCGTCAGCGGCGCCGGTCGCGAGGTCTTCGACAACATCTCGCCGGTTGACGCGCGGGTGATCAACCAGGTGATCTGCGGCGACGAGCAGGATGTGCACGCCGCAGCGACTGCCGCGGAAGCGGCTTTTCCGGCCTGGCGAGCGAAGACCGGCGACGAGCGACGCGCAATCCTGCATCGCGTTGCCAATGCGATCGAAGCTCGCCGGGAAGAGATCGCGCTCGTGGAATGCATGGACACCGGGCAGGCGCTGCGCTTCATGAGCGGTGCCGCTGTGCGTGCCGCGGAGAATTTCCGGTTCTTCGCCGATCGCGCCCCGGGTGCCGCCGACGGGTTGGCGCTACCAGCCGCCGAGCATCTCAACTACACCACGCGGCAGCCGATCGGACCCGTCGCGATCATTACGCCGTGGAACACGCCCTTCATGCTCTCGACGTGGAAGATCGCGCCGGCGTTGGCCGCGGGCTGCACGGTCGTTCACAAGCCCGCTGAGTGGAGCCCTCTGACAGCGACGCTGCTGGCGGAGATCATGACCGAGGCTGGAGTGCCGGCCGGGGTGGTGAATCTCGTCAATGGAATCGGCGAGCGCACCGGTAAGCTGCTCACGGAGCACCCGGCAATCCGTGCCACGGCTTTCATCGGTGAATCGCGGACCGGCAGCCTCATCATGAGCCAGGGCGCGCCAACGTTGAAGCGCGTGCATCTCGAGCTCGGTGGTAAGAATCCGGTGATCGTATTCGACGACGCCGATCTCGACCGCGCGGTGGACGCTGTCGTCTTCATGATCTACAGCCTCAACGGTGAGCGCTGCACGTCGTCGAGCCGCCTATTGGTGCACAGCGCGATCCACGACCGTTTCGTCGAGCGCGTGGCGGAGCGCGTTGCCCGTTTGAAAGTCGGGCATCCCCTCGATCCGGCTACGGAGATCGGACCGCTGATCCACCAGCGGCACCTCGACAAGGTCATGAGTTATTTCAAGATCGCACGCGAGGACGGTGCGGACATCAAGGCCGGTGGGGCACGTGCCGAGAATTTGAAGCCTGGTTTTTACGTACAGCCGACCTTGTTCACGAACGCTAGGATCAACATGCGCATCGCGCGCGAGGAGATCTTCGGGCCGGTGCTGACGGTATTGCCGTTCGAGAACGAGGCGGAAGCCGTCAGGATTGCCAACGACACGCCTTACGGCCTCACCGCGTATATCTGGACCGGCGATTCCGGTCGGGCGCTGCGCATGGCACATGCCGTGGAAGCCGGAATGGTCTGGGTGAATTCGGAGAACAATCGTCACCTGCCCACGCCCTTCGGCGGCATGAAGGCGAGCGGCATCGGTCGCGACGGCGGCGATTACAGCTTCGATTTCTACATGGAGACGAAGAATATTTGCATTGCGCACGGCACTCACCGGGTGCCGAAGTTAGGAGACGCCAGGTGAGTGTCCAACCCGACCGGCTCAAAGGTTCCATTCCCCCACTGGTCACGCCGTTTCACAACGGCGAGGTGGACTACGACGCGTATGCGAAGCTCGTGGCGTTCCAGATCAAGAACGGCTCGCACGGCATTCTCGTGAATGGCACGACGGCCGAGCCGTCCACCCTGACCACAGAGGAGCGCAACCGGCTCGTCGACATCGCGGTGCAGGTGGCGGCGAAGAAGGTTCCGGTCGTTGCAGCCACCGGCTCCCAGTCGTTGCGCGAGACGCGCGAGCTGACCGAGCATGCGGCGCAGGCGGGTGTCGACTCCCTGTTGATTGTAACTCCATACTACATCCGGCCGCCGCAACGCGGCCTGATCGCCTATTATCTCGAGCTGGCCGCAATGACCCACCTGCCGTGGATGGTGTATCACATCCCGGGCCGAGCGGCCGTCAACGTAACCATCGATACCCTGAAGGAGCTGCGTGCCAAGTCGCCCACCTTCGTGGGCATGAAGCACGCGGTGAACGATCTCGCGTTGGTCTCCGAGTGTCATGCCGCGTTGGGACCGGAATTCAAGGTCTTCGTCGGCCTGGAGGAGCTCAGTTTCCCGATGATGGCGGTTGGCGCCTGCGGCCTGATGAACGCGGTCGGCAACCTGCAGCCGCAGGTGCTCGCGGATCTCTGCGACGCCATCTGGAGCCACGATCTACCGGCCGCGCAAGCCCTCCATCACCAGCTCTTCGAGATCAACCAGGCGGTGTTCTTCGACACCAACCCGATCCCCATGAAGTACATGATGAAGCGGTTGGGGATTCTGGCCAGCAACGAGCACCGCTTGCCCATGGTGCCCGCCACGCCGGAGCTCGAGCGACGGCTCGATGCCGTGTTGAAACGCGTGGGCCTGCTCGGGGAGCGGGCTGCTTGAAACTCCTCAACTTCCGCGCCGAGGGTCGTGAGTCGGTCGGTGTGCTGAGTGCGCGCGGAATCATCGATCTCGGTGCGCGGTTGGGACACGAGGTCAACGATCTATTGCCCTTCATTCGCAGCGGCCTCATGGGTCCGGCACGCAGTATCGCTTCACTCGATCAGAGTGATTACGAGCTCGAGGAAGTGCAGATCCTGAAGCCGATCGGTCGTGATACCCGGTACTTCTGTATCGGCGTCAACTATCCCGATCGGAACGAGGAATACAAGGACGGCAGCGAGCGGCCGAAGTATCCGAGCCTCTTCATGCGCTCGCACACTTCCCTCGTGGCGCATGGCGAGCCCATCGTGCGCCCGCGCGAGTCGGAGCAACTCGACTACGAGGGCGAGATCGTCGTCGTCATCGGTGAGGGCGGCCGGCGGATCAAGCAGGAGGCCGCCCTGCGGCACGTGTTGGGATACACGTGCGCGAACGAGGGCTCCGTCCGGGACTGGCTGCGGCACTCCAAGTTCAACGTGACGCAGGGAAAGAATTTCGACCGCTCCGGTGCCATCGGGCCGTACGTCGTCACCTCCGACGAGGTCGGTAGCGCACCTTTACGCGTGACGACCCACGTGAATGGTGAGGAGCGCCAGAACGACACGAGCGATCGCATGATTTTCGGGATCCCCTACTTGATCAGTTACCTTTCGACCTTCTGCACCCTGGAGCCGGGCGATGTGATTCTCAGTGGCACGCCCAGTGGGGCCGGCGCTCGATTCGAGCCGCCGCGCTACCTGAAGGCAGGGGACGTGGTGCAGGTGGAGGTCTCGCAGGTTGGAGTTCTACGCAACACGGTGGTTGACGATGCCGGCTGACGTACCAATGCGCGCCTTCTCGGAGTCTCTGCCCATGGCGCTGCTGCGGACGCGTGAGGCCGTCATGCGCCTCTTCCGTCCCGGGCTGCGCGGCCGCGGCGTGACCGAGCAACAGTGGCGCATTCTGCGCTCCCTGGCCCACACCGGCCCGATGGAAGTGACGGAGCTCGCCGAGGCCACCTGCCTATTGGGCCCCAGCCTGTCGCGGATCCTGCCGGACATGGAGAAACGGCAGCTCGTGGGCCGCAAACAGGTGGATTCCGACCTGCGCCGCACGGTCGTCACCGTCGAGTCCAAGGGGCTGCGGCTCATCAGCCAGCATGGACCGGACTCGGAGCGGATCTACGCGGAGATCGCCAGGCGGTTCGGGCACGAGCGGCTGACACAGCTGTTTGGCCTGTTACAACAACTGCAGGAAGCCGTCGAGGACATGCCTCAGGCAGGTAACTCGTGAGTCTATACAACGTTCAGAAATTGATGTTCCAGCTCAACCGGGATCCGGGCATCCGCAAGCGTTTCGACGCGGAATTCGATTCGTTGTTGGCGGACTACGAGCTGACGGAAGAAGAGCAGATCGCCTTGCGCGATCCGGACATCGGACTGCTCTACGTGATGGGTGTCAACGGGCAGATTCTGATGCATTACGCGGCGCTGCGCGGCTTCGAGTGGAACGCCTACATCGAGGCGATGCGCGAGGGAGAGCGCAAGTACGGGCCGGTGCGTACGGGCTTGTACACCCGGGCCGCGGGTAGATGACATGAGCCTCGTTTTCGCGGGTGTTTGCAGCCATGCGCCGGGAATCACCGGCCGGAAAGACCGTGCCGATCCCGCGGTGCGGGACGCCTTTTATGCCGCCTACGACCGGATGCGGCAGGCACTCGAGGCGGCGCGTCCGGATGCGCTGGTCGTCATCGGCGCGGAGCATTTCGCCAACTTCTTCATGAACAACATGCCGGCGCTCTGTGTTGGCATGGCGGAACACTACGAGGGTCCGATCGAGGATGAGGCGTGGCTCGGGATCAAGCGCACCCGCTTCCCCGGCGCCACGCAGCTGTCCATGGAGCTGATCCAGGATGTCATGAACGATGTCGACCTGGCGTATGCCCAGGAGTGGAAGTTCGACCACGGCATCATGGTGCCGCTGCACTTCCTCACTCCGCGCGCGGATGTGCCGATCATCCCGGTCAACATCAACTGCCAGGGGCCACCGCTCATTCCGCTCAAGCGCTGTTATGAGTTCGGACGCGCGCTCCGGCGTGCTTGCGCCGCGCGGCCCGAGCGCATCGCGGTAATCGGTACGGGGGGCATTTCACACTGGCCGGCGACGCCCGACTCCGGGAAAATCAACGAGGCCTGGGATCGCGCCTTTCTCGAAAAATTTCTCGCCAATCGGCGCGACGAGCTGCTCGCTTATAAGGACGAGGAGACCTGGCGCGAGGCCGGGCAGGGTGGGTTGGAAATCCGCACGTTCATCGCGCTCGCGGGGGCGGCGGAAGGTCATACCGGCGAGCTGTGGTTCTACGCGCCCATTCCCATTTTCGCCGTCGGTTGCACGGTCGCGGTCATGAAACTTTAGAGGTAACCGCATGCGTCCACCTTATCGTGCTGACCAGGTCGGAAGCCTGCTGCGTCCTGCGGCGCTCGTCGAGGCGCGCACGCGCTTCAAGAATGGCGCAATCAACGCCGAGCAGTTGCGTAAACACGAGGACGATGCGATCCGAGCGGCCATCGCGCGCCAGGAATCGGTCGGCCTGCAGTCGATCACCGACGGCGAGTTCCGCCGCGACTATTGGCATATCGACTTCCTGCGCCAGCTCCAGGGCGTGGAAATCAAACAGATGTCCGGTCCGAAGTTCACCGGCACGGAAGAGCAACCGCCGATTGCAACGGTGGTGGGTAAGCTGGACTACGCCCGCCCGGTGATGGTCGATGATTTCATGTTCCTGAAGTCGCAGACCCGGCGCACGCCCAAGCAGACCATTCCGTCACCCTCGATGTTGCACATGCGCGCGGGGCGCAAGGGCGTGTCCAGCGACGTTTATCCCGATATCGACGAGTTCTGGGCGGATGCCGCGAAGACCTACAGCAAGGCGTTGGCCTCCTTCAGTGCGGCGGGCTGCAAGTACCTGCAGCTCGACGACGTGGCGTTCGCGTACCTGGGGGATGAGAAGTTCAGGGAAAGTTGCCGCGCGAACGGCGATGACCCGGCGAAACTGCCGCGCCGTTATGCCGATACCATCAACGCCGCGTTGAAAAATCGTCCGGCGGATCTCGCCGTCACGATCCACACCTGCCACGGCAACTTCAAGAGCTCCTCGGCAACCCAAGGGGGCTACGAGGAAATCGCCGAGGCCATGTTCTCTTGCGACGTCGACGGTTTCTTCATGGAGTTCGACAATGAGCGCTCCGGGAGCTTCGAGCCGCTGCGCCTGTTGCCGAAGAACAAGAAGGTTGTCTTGGGCCTGGTGACCACGAAATTGGGGCAGATCGAGAGCAAGGACGCGTTGAAGCGCAGTATCGAGCTGGCTACGAAGTTCGTGCCGCTCGAGAACCTGTGCCTGTCGCCGCAGTGTGGCTTCGCCAGCACGCACCACGGCAACAAGCTCTCCGAGGACGATCAGTGGCGCAAGTTGGCCCTGGTCGTGGAGGTCGCGAACGAGGTCTGGAGCCTGTCTAAGCAATGATCGCCGTAGCGAGGGCGACCCCCAGCGAGCAGCCAAGTCTTATGAAGATCAGGGGCGATCGTTACCGGGCGAAGCCCGGTACTATGTAAGAGGAACGATCGCCGAAAGATGCCGCTGGGGGGCGGCCGCAGTAGGCGAGCATTGCTTAGACAGGCTCCTTGGGCACGCGCTAGAGCGTGCCCTGAAGGCGAACCCTAGTCGGCCGTGCCGAGTTTCCAGCCGCCGTCGATGATGATTTCCTGCCCCGTGATGTAACTCGAGCCGGGCGAGGCGAGAAACAGGGCCAGCCCCTCGAGGTCTTCCGGGAAACCCACGCGGTGCATAGGAATGTTCTTGCTCACCAGTTTCTGCAGCTCCAGGTTGTGCGCATGGCCGCCGCCGATGTTGGTGATGATGAACCCCGGCGCGATGGCGTTCACGGTGACGTTATAGGCGGCCATCTCCAACGCGACGCAGCGCATGAAATGAGCGGCGCCCGCTTTCGCCGCCATGTAAGCCGAACCGATCGCCGGCTCGATATTTGTCGCGGCCAGTGAGGTCGTGATGATGATCCGCCCTGACTTGCGCGGCTTCATGTGTCGCGCGGCCGCGCGACACGTGGCGAAGACGCCGTTCAGGTTGATGTCGATGACGCGGTTCCAGCGCTCATTGGCGTAATTCTCGAGTGCGCCCTGGGTGACGCGGTTGCGCTGCTGCCCGGCCCAGGAGTCGAGAAATCCCGCTCCCGAATCGACGCCGGCGTTCGCGCAGACGATGTCGAGACGACCGTATTCGCGAGCCGCCTCATCGACGGCGGCATCCAGCGTTTTGTGGTCGGTGACGTCGACTACCTTGCCACGGACATCCAGTTCGGCGGCGCGCAGGCGCTGCGTCTCGGTTTCGACCCGCTTCGCATCGACATCGAGCATCGTGACCCGGGCGCCGTTGGCGGCAAACGCCTCCGTCATGGCGAGGCCGATACCGCTCGCGCCACCGGTCACGACCGCACCGTAGCCGGTGACATTGAACAGCTCAGAGATCTTTTTCACACCCGCCCCCCCATTCAGGTCATGCCATGCTGCCATCATTGATTTGTCATTGAAACTCGTCAAGTATGGTGGTATCGCGCGGCCATGTGTCGGCGCCGCGAGAGGGGATACCATGCGGGTTCCGGAGACCGCTGTCATCACGGGGCGGTACGTAGCGTGAAGATTCAGGCGGCCGTTTCGCGCCATGCAGCTCGTCCGCCCGAGTTGGAAACACTCGAGATCGAGGACGAGCCGCGCAGCGGCGAGATACTCGTGCGGATCGTCGCGAGCGGCATCTGCCACACGGATATCGACGTACACGAGCGTGACCGCAGTCCGAAGCCGATCGTCCTCGGTCACGAGGGTGCGGGGATTGTCGAGCGTGTCGGTCCCGGGGTGACCCGGCTCGTGGCCGGCGACCGGGTCATATTGACTGTGAATTTCTGCGGCGAATGTCCGAGTTGCCGCGCCAATGCGCACACCTACTGCTATGAGTGTATGCCGCGGAACTTCGGCGGGCGCCGGCCGGATGGCAGCACGCCATTGAGTCAGCCTGACGGTGCACCGATCAATGCCCATTTTTTCGGGCAGTCTTCCTTCGCAACCTACGCGCTCGCAGATGAAAAGAGTGCGGTGAAAGTGCCCGCCGATCTGCCGCTCGAGATCATGGGCCCACTGGCCTGCGGGGTGATTACGGGCACCGGGGCGGTCATCAACTCACTCGCGGTCCGCCCCGGGCAGTCGATCGCGATCTTCGGATCCGGAGCCGTGGGTTTGAGTGCGGTCATGGCGGCGAAGCTCGTTGGCGCGACCCGGATCATCGCCGTGGACGTCGTGCCAGCCCGACTGGAGCTGGCGCGGGAGCTCGGGGCAACGGACGCGATCAATGGGTCCACGCACAACCCCGTGGAGGCGATTAAAGAGCTGACGCGCTACGGTGTTGATCTCAGCTTCAACACCACGCGCTCGCCCGCTGTCTTTACACAAGCCTTGGAATCTCTTGCCCCACGCGGCGTGACCGGTTTCGTGGGGGCTCCCCTGGGGTCCTGGGCGCCGGACATGTCGCAGCTCCTCAGCGGTGGACGGACCGTGCGCGGGATTCTGGGCGGCGATGCATCACCGGGCTTTTTCATTCCTTTGCTGTTCGAGTACTACCGCCAGGGGCGCTTGCCATTCGATCGGCTCATCCGCTTTTATCCCTTCGCGGAGATCGCCCGGGCCATTGCGGATTGCGAGCACGGCACCACGATCAAAGCCGTCCTGCGCATGTAAGGAGGACAGTCATGTCGGATGCGATTCAGGCCCTTCTCGAGCGGGTCCAACGGCTGGAGGACCAGCTCGAAATCCAGAAGCTGCAGTCGAAATACGCTCATCTGCTCTTCACGCAGCACTTCGACCGGATCGTCGACGAATGCTTTGCGAAGCGTGTCCCGGACGTGTCGGTGGAGTTTTCCGACAGCGGCGTCTACCGGGGTCTCGACAGCATTCGGGCGCTCTACCAGGCGTTCATGGCGACGAAAAACATCCCCGGCTTTTTCATACTGCACATGCTGGTGAATCCGTATATCGAGATCGCCGCCAACGGACTATCGGCACGCAGCCACTGGTTGTCTCCGGGCGCTGCCGGAAGCGCCACATCCTCAACCTGGATCTGGGGACCTTTCTACGTCGACTACGTAAAGGAAGACGGCTCGTGGCGGATCGCGCACTCGAATCTCGCCCCCTTGTTCCGTAACCGCTACGAAGTGAGCTGGTCCGAAGCGCCGGATCACGGCTCGGTCCGAGGGCCGCTCGCCGTGCAGGCGAATGAGCCGGGTACGCTTTACCGGCCGTATAATGAAGTCAAGAGCGAGCGCGACATCTTCAAACACCACCCACAGCTGCCGGACCCGTACTGATGAACAGACAGATGTTTCGTGACTACATCGACTGCTTCAACCGCGATGACTATGCGGGGTTCAGCCGCTACTATGCCGACGACGTGCTCCTGGAGTTGCCCAAGAAGGAGTTGCGCGGGCGCCAGGCCATCATCGACTTTTATCGGGTCGTGAAGGCGCGTATCCGCGAGACCCTGGTGATCAGGGACATCGTCGCTGCCGATGCGGAAGGCCTGGCGGCCGAAGTGGCGACCGAGTTTTATGCGCTGGAGGATTGGCCGGACTTCATTGTCGCTCCGGTGAAGAAGGGCGATAGCATCCATATCGTGAGTTTCGTGCATTACAAGTTTCGCGACGGCCGCGCTGTCCACATCAAGTCGGCGCGCTTCCGGACTCTCTCGACGTGAAGGGCGCTACCAAGAGGGCGCCACGCCTCGGAAGCCTCAACCTGCAGGTTGACCTCGGTCCGCTCGAGCCGGTGTGGCGGGTCGGTGGTGTCGACTACTTGCCTTTGAAAATGCTGCTCGTTGCCAAGCTCATCGACATGCGCGTCGAGCGGCTCCTGAAGGAGAAGTCCGGGATCACGGTCGCGGAGTGGCGCGTCGTGGCGCAGCTCGGAGTGTTGCACAACGGATCGGTGCGCGAGATGGCCCGGCAGGCCTGTGTTGATCCGGCTGAGGTCAGCCGCTCGGTCGCCGCGCTCGAGAAACGCGGTTTCGTCGAGCGGCACGTGAACGTACGCGACCGGCGCTCACCCCGGTTCTCGCTGACGCCGGCGGGGAAGGCACATTTAGCGGCCTTCCGGCCTCATTGGCGGCGGTTTCAGAAGGCGTTGGTTGCGAAACTGACGACGGCGGAACGGGATCTCACCGAGCACGCGCTGATGGTGATCGCCGGAGCCTTGCTGGAGCTCCTCGAGGACTACTGACAGAGCGCCAGGAGCGTGTCTGACTAATGATCGCCTACTGCGGCCGCCCCTCAGCGGCATCTTTCGGCGATCGTTTCCCTTACATAGTACCGGGCTACGCCCGGAAACGATCGCCCCTAATCTTCATAAGACTTGGCTGCTCGCTGAGGGTCGCCCTCGCTACGGCGATCATTAGTCAGACACGCTCCGGCTACCCGACGCTCTCGGCGCTGTAGCGCGCCAATAGTCCGCTTCTGACGGTGTAGCGGAACACGCGGGCGAAGAGATAGCCCGCGAGCAGCAACTGCACGATCGACAAGGCCGCGCCGGCTGCCAGGGCCGCCGCCGAGAACGACTCGCCGTTGACGAGCGCACGCATGCCCTCGAAAACATAAGACGGCGGCAACAGATAACCCACGTCCCGCATCCAGGCGGGCAACGTCGAGAGCGGATAGTAGACGCCGACGAACGGTGACAAAAGTGCGGGCATGGGCCAAACCAGCCATTCCGAAGCTGGCCCCAGGCGCAGCACCATGGCGCTTGCGGTGATTCCGAGCGCGACGCCGAACAGAAACAGGACCAACACGAACGGGATCAGCATCAAGCCCAGCGAGACGAACGAAAGGCCGAACACCAGTGTTGCCAGCACGAGCATGGCGCAGAGGCCGACGATACTCGTCGCGACACTCGTCAGGACGAGTCCCGTGACGTACTCCGAGATCGACAGAGGCGTCGCGAACAGGTTCAGGAAGTTACGCGACCAGACGTCTTCGAAGAAGGCAGTGGTGACACCCTGCATGATGCGGGTGAAGAAGTCCCAGAACAGTACGGCACCCAGCAGGCTGGGCACGAAGTTGACGTGACTCCCGGAGACAGTGTTGAGATACCGTGTGATGAATCCCCACACGACGATGTCGATCGCCACCCAGGCGAAGGTCGGTAACAGCCGCACCGGGCTGCTGCGGAAGAGGTAGATCTGTCGCAGAACGATTCCCGCTATGGGACGCCATCTCACCGTGTTCGCTCCTCGGCAGTTTGTAGAGGCTCGCGGGCGAGTTGGATGAACAGCTCCTCGAGCGTACGCGCTCCGTGCGCGGCCGGGAGCGCGCGCGGATCGCCCTCGAGGAGAATCCTGCCGCGCGATACGAACAGCACGCGGTCGCAGACCTCCTCCACTTCATACATATTGTGGGATGTCCACAGTATGCCGCAGCCCTCGTTGCGGGCGAGTGCGCGGATCTGCTGGCGCACCGTTTGCGCGGCAGCCGGATCGAGCGAGGCGGTTGGCTCATCCAGCAGCAACAACTCCGGACGGTTCAGCAGCGCTTTCGCGAGCGCGACTCGTGTCTGCTCGCCTGAAGACAGTACTCCGCACCGGGTCGTGCGCAGCTGGCCCAGGTCGAACTGCTCGATCAGCGTGTCGATCCGGCTCGAGAGGCCCTTGATGCCGTACACCAGTCCGAAGAAGCGCAGATTCTGCTCGACCGTCAGATTTCCGGGGAGAGTGGCGTAGACCGCTGCGAAGTTCGTGCGCGCCAATGCTTGGGACCGATGCTTCGCGGCATCGATACCGCCGATGGTGATGGAGCCACGGGTCGGTGCCAGAACTCCGAGAATCATGTTGATTGTGGTGGTTTTGCCGGCGCCGTTGGGACCCAGCAGGCCCACGATCTCGTGGCTCCTGACGGCGAACGAGACTTGCTCGACCGCTGTGACCTGAGAGTAGCTTTTACAGAGGTCACTGACCCCGAGCACGATAGACATCCGCGCACGATACCAGCAGGGGCGTTGCAAGCGCCATGCAACCGATTGCACGGGATGCTACGCTCGATCGAATGACCGCATGGTACGCCGCCGTAATGCTTGCGTTGGCTAACGCGCTAGCGTTTGTAGACCGCCAGGTCCTCGCGCTACTCGTGCCCCCGATCGAAGCCGATCTGCACATCAGTGACATCCGGATGAGCCTGCTGCTCGGATTGAGCTTCACGGTGCTGCAGGCGACGGCGGGTCTGCCCCTGGGACGGCTGGTGGACGTCAGCAGCCGGCGCAACATCGTCGCGTTCGCCGTGTTTTGCTGGAGTCTCATGACCGGCTTGTGCGGCGTCGCGGGTGCCTACTGGAGCATGTTCGTGGCGCGCGTCGGTGTTGGCGCGGCTGAGGCGGGGCTCACACCGTCGGCGCACTCCATGCTCGCTGACTATTTTCCGCGCGAGCGCCTGCCGGCGGCCATGGGTTTGTATGCGATGGGGATCTACGTCGGCAACGGCCTGGCCTTGCTGGCCGGCGGGTGGATCGTGGAGGTCGCGGCGCAACCCGGCTTCGTGTTGGGCGCCCTGCATGGATGGCGCGGTGTGTTCCTGGTGCTGGGCGTGAGCGGGGTGCTGTTTGCCGCCATCTTCACCACGGTGCGCGAGCCGATTCGGCGGGTTTCCGCACCGAATGTCCGCGTGGCTCTCCGGCAGGTCTGGTTGCAGTTGCGAGCGCGCGGACGCGCTTACGGCGGCATCTGCATGGGCTTTTGCCTGATGATCCTGGTCGGTGCGGGAACGGGCGCCTGGATTCCAACATTCTTCGTGCGTCGCTTTGGCTGGAGTCTCGCCGAGGTGGGTACGTACTACGGCTCGGCGGTGCTGGTGTTTGGTACAGCAGGTGCGTGGTGCGGAGGGTGGTGCGCACAAACTCTGAGGCGTCGCGGCCTGGCGGACGCCAACCTCCGCGCCAGCGTGCTCGGTTTCGTACTGCTCGTGCCTTTCGCGGTGGCTTATCCGCTCGTCACGGATCCGCGCCTGGCCGTGGCGCTCGTGGCCGGTTTCAACTTTTTCGCCGGATTTCCCTTCGGGGGCGGTTATGCCGCGCTCCAGGAGATCACTCCCAGCCGCATGCGTGGCCAGGTCGCGGCAATTTTCACTCTGCTGGTCAACGTCATCGGGGGACTGGGGCCGACCGTGGTCGCGCTGTTTACGAATTATGTATTCGAGGATGAACGGGCGCTGCCCAAGTCGCTGGCGCTAACTGCGGCAGTGGCCATGCCGTTCGGGATTGCCGCACTGTGGAGCGCCGCGCGCCACTACCGCAGAGCGGTTGAAGCTATGGCGGAAATCGGACTGCCGTGCGACGAAATTACACAGAAAACGGTATAGCGCCGGGCCGCAATCCGGGTGGAGTCTGTTAAAGTCCCGCGGATTGGGCCTACTGTGACCGATTGTGCTTCCTGTTTGCACCCAGACACCCGGACGCCATCGCGGTTGTGCCCGCGGTTAACGGGCTTTCAAGCAATGTCATCTACCGATCCGAGCCGTGCCCCACGGGCGCGTAACGCGCTGTTTTGCTTAAGTGTTTCCGCTGCGCTGGGTGCCTGCGCAGTGGGGCCGGACTTCCATGCGCCCGCGCCGCCGGGCACGGAACATTACACGCAGGGTGCGCAGCCGCAGTCTACGGCCGAAGCTCCGGGCGCGGCGGGCGGTGCGCAGACTTTCGTTGTTGATCGGGACATTCCCGCGGATTGGTGGACGCTGTTCCAATCCCAGCCACTCGACGCACTAGTCAAGGCCTCGTTGCGTGACAGCCCCACGGTGGAGTCCGCCAAGGCGGCGCTGCGGTCTGCGCAGGAAAACTACGTTGCCGAGCGAGGTGCGTTGTTTCTACCCGGTGCGGACGGGAGTTTCTCCGGGACGCGCCAGAAGAGTCCCGGCGCGGCTTTCGGGGCTCCGCAGTTTGGTGCCAGCACCTATACCTTGGTGACGGCCGCGGTCAACGTGTCCTATCGGCTGGATGTGTTTGGAGCGTCACGCCGTCAGTTGGAGGCCTTGGGGGCGCAACGGGATTACCAACATTGGGAGCTGGAAGCGGCCAACCTGTCTTTGACAGGGAATGTTGTTACGACCGCAATCAACGTCGCGTCATTGCGAGCGCAGATCACGGCGGTCAAGGATATCGTGGCCAGCGAGCAGGACCAGCTCAACATCGTGCAGAGGCAGTTTAGCGCGGGCGGGGCCTCGCGAGCTGACGTCCTCGCGCAGAGCACCCAGCTTGCACAAACCGAGGCCACCCTCCCGGCCCTCGAGAAAGCACTTGCGCAGGCACAGCATCGTCTGGCGGTGTTGTCCGGTAAGACGCCCGACAGCGAGACGCCCGACTTTGACCTGGAAAAGCTCTCGTTGCCCGTGGAGCTTCCCGTCAGCGTCCCAGCGAAACTCATCCGTCAGCGTCCGGACGTGCAGGCGGCGGAGGCGCAGTTGCACCAGGCCAGCGCGAATGTCGGCGTGGCGACCGCCAATCTCTTTCCCCAGATCGACCTGAAGGGCTCGATCGGCAGCGATGCGCTCAGTGCCGGCGGCCTGTTCGGCAGCGGTACGGGCGCCTGGAGCGCGGGGGCTTCGTTGACCGCCCCGATTTTTCACGGTGGTGAGTTGATCCACAAGCGCCGCGCCGCGTTGGCGGATCTCGATAACGCCTTCGCGCAGTACCGCCAGACCGTGCTGGCTGCGATGCAGGATGTCGCCGACACCCTGCGAGCGTTGGAAGCGGATGCACGCGACCTGCGTGCCCAAGCCAACGCGGAGGACCTGGCCGGGAAGTCGCTCGACATCACCAAGAAGCAGTTTGCCGCGGGTGGTGTGAGCAACGTGCAGCTGTTGGTTGCCGAGCGCGCCTATGCGCAGGCTCATCAGACCCGTGTCGTGGCAGAGGCCGCGCGCTATGCCGATTCCGCGGCCCTCTACCAGGCACTGGGCGGTGGCTGGTGGAACCGCAAAGACGAACAAGACAAGGTGGAAAAGCAGTGAGCGTGATGCGCAGACGTCTGATCGTCGTGTTGGTCTCTGCGGGGATCCTGCTGGGCCTGGTGGTCGGCTGGAATATGTTGAAGGGCTATTTCATTGCGAAGGCCCTGGCGGGGAACGCATCGCCGCCACAGACGGTGAGCACCACCATTGCCAGGTTTTCCGACTGGCAGCCCGAGGTAACTTCGGTTGGCAGCCTGCGCGCTTATCGCGGTGTCGATGTCACCACGGAAGTTGCGGGCCTGGTGCGCACGCTCAACTTCAAATCGGGTGAAGACGCCAGAAGTGGCGCGGTGCTGGTCGAGTTGATTGCAGACTCCGATATCGCGCAGCTCCATGCTCTGCAGGCTGCCGCGGACCTGGCGCAAACCACTTATAACCGCGACAAGGTTCAATTCGACGCACAGGCCATCAGCCAGGCGACACTGGACGCTGATGCCGCGGATCTGAAGAACAAGCGCGCCCAGGCTGAAGCGCAGGCCGCGCTCGTTGCCAAGAAGACACTGCGCGCTCCCTTCGCCGGCAGATTGGGCATCACCACCTTGAACCCGGGGCAGTACCTCAACCCGGGCGACAAGGTCGTGACCTTGCAGGCGATCGATCCCGTCCTGGTGGATTTCCGCGTGCCGCAGGTACAGCTCGCACGGATTTCGGTTGGCCAGGTCATCCTGCTGACGACGGATGCCTTCCCGAAGCAGACCTTCGAGGGCAAGGTGACCGCGATCGACCCGCGTGTCGATCCCGCAACCCGCAATTTCCAGGTGGAGGCCTCGGTCACCAATTCTGACCGCAAGCTCCTGCCGGGAATGTTCGCGCACGTGGCCGTGCAGTCCGGTGCCATACAGCATTTCCTGACCCTGCCGCAGACGGCGATCACTTACAACCCGTATGGGGCCACCGTATTCGTGGCGTTGAAGTCACAGGACGGCAAGTCTTTGACCGCGCAGCAGGTGTTCGTGACTGTAAGCGGGACACGCGGTGACCAGGCGGCGGTCTCGAGCGGTATCAAGGAGGGCGACCAGGTGGTGACCACCGGGCAGCTCAAGTTGAAGAACGGGACTGCGCTGGAGATCGATAACAGCGTGGTGCCCAAGGACGACCCCAACCCCACTCCACAGGAACAGTGAGATGAAGTTCACTGATCTGTTCGTCGAGCGGCCCGTCCTCTCGGCCGTTGTCAGCCTGTTGATCCTGGCGCTCGGGTTGCGCGCCATCTTCCAGCTGCCGATCACACAGTATCCGGAAACGGAAAACGCGACCGTTACCATCAGCACCACGTACTACGGCGCGGATGCCCAGACGGTTGCCGGCTTCATTACCCAACCGCTCGAACAGGCGATCGCGCAGGCACAGGGCATCGAATACCTGTCATCTTCCAGCAGTACCGGTTCGTCGGTCATTACCGCGACGCTGCGACTCAACTACGACTCCAACCGCGCGCTGACCGAGATCAACACCAAGGTCGCCTCCGTCCGCAACCAGTTGCCGCCCCAGGCACAGCAGCCCGTTCTGACGGTGGCCACCGGCCAGACCACGGACACGATGTACATCGGTTATTTCAGCAATAGCCTGCCGACGAACGGATTGACGGACTATGTCACGCGCGTCGTCAAGCCGAAGTTCGATTCCATCGATGGGGTGCAACAGGCCGAGGTGATCGGTGCCCGGCAATACGCTTTGCGCGCCTGGCTGGATCCCAACCGGATGGCCGCGCAAGGTGTCACTGCATCCGATGTCTACGCGGCGCTTTCAGCCAACAACTACCTCACTGCGGTTGGCACGGCCAAGGGCCAGGCAGTCACCGTCGACCTCACCGCGTCCACCGACGTGCACTCCCTGGATGAGTTCAAGCGCCTGGTCGTCAAGCAGCAGAACGATGCGATCGTGCGTCTCGAGGATGTGGCCACGGTGGTGTTGGGTGCCGAGAACTACGATTTCAGCGTGTCGTTCGACGGCAAGCGGTCGGTGTTCATCGGTATCAAGACGGCGCCCAAGGCGAACGTGCTTACCGTGGTCAAGACGGTCAAAGCCGCGTTGCCGGGTATTGCCGAGCAGCTCCCGACGGGGGTGACCCAGGACCTGGTGTTCGATACCACCAAGTTCATCAACACCGCGATCAGCGAGGTCATCAAGACCCTGGTCGAAGCCCTGATCATTGTTACGATCGTGATTTTCCTGTTCCTGGGAAGTCCACGTGCAGTCGCCGTTCCGGTGATCGCCATGCCGCTGTCGCTGGTGGGCGCTTTCTTCCTCATGCTGGTGCTCGGCTATTCCATCAACCTGCTGACATTGCTGGCCCTGGTGCTCGCCATCGGCTTGGTCGTGGACGACGCCATCATCGTTGTCGAGAACGTCGACCGCCATATCAAGGAGGGCATGGCGCCCTTTCCCGCTGCCATTCAGGCGGCACGCGAGCTGGGTGGCCCGATCATCGCGATGACGATCGTGCTGATCGCGGCCTATGTTCCGATCGGATTCCAGGGCGGCCTGACGGGCGCCTTGTTCACGCAGTTCGCTTTTACCCTGGCCGGCGCGGTGACGATCTCGGGCGTCATTGCGCTCACGCTCTCACCGATGATGTGCTCGAAGATCTTCCGCAGCGATGCGGAAGAGAATCGCTTCACGCACTTCCTCGACAGGCAGTTCACGCGCGTGCGTAATGCGTACAAGCGCGGCCTGACACGTTGGCTCGAGACCTGGCAGGTGTTAGTTGCGCTGGGTGCGGTGATGCTGTGCGGCACTGTGTATCTGTTCGTCACCTCGACGTCCGAGCTCGCGCCCCAGGAAGACCAGGGCACCGTATTGGCGCAGACCATCGGACCGCCGAATGCCACCGTCGACCAGATGCAGGCATACCAGGACCAGATGTTTGCGACGATGAAGGCCATACCGGAATACGACGCGACCTTTCAGATCATCGGCCAGCCGTCGGTCAACCAGGCCTTCGGCGGCATGCTCTTGAAGCCGTGGAACGAACGTAAACGGTCTTCAACCCAGATTCAGCAGTTTCTGCAGGAGAAGTGGAATCACATCGCGGGCGCGCGCATCGCGGCTTTCCAGTTTCCCGCGCTACCGGGCGCACAGGGTTTGCCGCTGCAGTTCGTCATTACCACCACGGAGCCCATCGAGAACTTGTACGAGGTGGCGAACCAGGTGCTCGACAAGGCCAAGGCCAGCGGTAGGTTCTGGTTCATCGACTCCGACCTGAAGATCGACAAGCCACAAGCGACGCTGGAGGTCAACCGCGACATGGTGGCCGAGATGGGGCTCACCCAGCAGGATATCGGCTCCTCGTTGGGGGCCGCGTTAGGCGGCGGCTACGTCAATTACTTCTCCATCGCCGGCCGTTCCTACAAGGTCATTCCGCAGGTGTTGCAGAAGTACCGCCTCAACCCGGACCAGGTGCTCGACTACTATGTGCGCGCCGGCGATGGCTCGCTCATTCCGGCCAACACGGTGGCCAAGATCAAGATGGGCACCGTGCCCGAGTCCATCAATCATTTCCAACAACTCAACTCGGCGACCATCGCGGGCGCTCCGGGTGTCTCGGAGCAGGAGGCGCTGAGTTTCCTGCGCAAGACTCTGAAGGAGGTCGCCCCCAGCGGCTACAACGCCGACTACTCCGGGCAGTCGCGGCAGTACATGCTGGGCACGGGTAGTTTCGTGACGACCCTGTTTTTCGCCCTCGTCATCGTCTATCTCGCGCTCTCGGCGCAGTTTGAGAGCTTCCGCGATCCGACGGTCATCCTGGTGTCGGTGCCGATGGCGTTGTTCGGCGCTCTGCTGTTCATCAACATCGGCCTCGCTACGCTCAATATCTACACGCAGGTCGGTCTCGTCACGCTGCTCGGCCTCATCAGCAAGCACGGTATTCTGATCGTGCAGTTCGCCAACGAGTTGCAGCGCCAGGGCATTCCTAAGCTGGCGGCGGTGGAAGAGGCCGCTGCGGTCCGCTTGCGTCCCATCCTGATGACGACCGCTGCGATGGTGTTGGGGGTTGTGCCGCTGGCCATCGCTACCGGTGCGGGAGCCGCCGGTCGTCGTGCGATGGGCATCGTGCTGCTCACCGGTCTTTCGATCGGCACGCTGTTTACGCTGTTCATTGTGCCGGCGGTGTACATACTGATCGGCGCCGACCACGCGCATGACAAGCGCGCTTCGACCCTGACCGCGACGAGCACCCAACACGCGCCCGGCGAGCCGGCGGCGGATCCGAGCTGATCATAGGAGCCTGTCTGAGAGGCTCCTAGCGGCGGAAGGGCAACGTCAGAAGAAACAGCACCAGGCGGAAGTTCAACAGGCGGAACAGCTTGCGGGCTTCCTCCGGAGGCAGCTTGGCGCTCAAGGGCATCGTGCCGAAAATCTTGCCCTTGATCACCAGCGCCGAGCCGTCGCGCTCGAGGCTGCTGACCGTCATCATTTCTTTGCCGTCATTACCGTAAATTTTCATACGGACGTATATTAAGGGTGGTCACGTTCCCCGCGCCACCGATTCCCGGCAAGTAGCGGGCGACTCCAGGTAGAACGCGTACTGCTCCGCGCAGGCGCGCACAAATCGGCTCATGTTATATCCGACGGTGCGCAGAAGGGCGCGGTGCGACAGATACACAACGCACGCTGTGCCGACGAAGAAGGCGCGATGCAACAGTCGGACGCCTCCGCGCGTCACCGACGATCTCCGGGACCGCAGAGTCAGGAGTATCTGTGACTCGAGTCCGACGTGAGCCAGCTCATCGGCGACCAGGGTGCGGCACAGCACCTTCAGGCGCTGGCAGCCGGTGGCTGTTTCCAGGGCTCGATAGAAGACGCTCGCAATGAGCTCCGCGGTGATGAATACGTGCAGGCGGAACTCGAGACCGCCAAGGCGACGCAGGCAGCAGAACACGAAGTCCGTCCAGTCCGTGTGCTGCGCCGGCAGGCCGTGATCCTCCATGAAGGCGTGCAATAGCGCGGCATGGCGTTGCTGCTCGCGGATGAAGAGCTCCAGGATGCGGATGAGGGGTGTCGCGTTGTGTTTCTTTGCGAATCGCCACGTCGTGAAGAGGAGGGCGTTCCCTTCCGACTGCTCGCCGAGTTGGAAGGTGGCGATGGAGCGGGCCACCAGCCGGCGCTCCTCGGGCTTCAGAACGTCGGACAGCCCGGCCGGGACGCAGCGGGGATGCTGCGCGTGGTATTCAAAATGATTGAGCCAGATTTCGAGGTCGCGGAACATGCGGGCATCCTCACGCTTGTCACCCTGAGAACAGGGTGACGAGCGATTGGGACGCCGCGCGGGCGCAATTCGGGCAAATTAAGACGGTTGGTTACGGGCGCGCCTCCAGCACGATGTTGAAGGGCGTTTCGGTGGCCCGCCGGAAGCGGGTGAAGCCTCCCTCGTCGACAACGACCTGGCGCAAGCGCTTCTCGCCGGCCTGGGCACCGAGCGCCGGACCGCGCTGGGCGAGCGATACCGGGACGCAAACGAGCGACGAGGCCGAGTAGTACACGCGCCCGACCGGGTTCAGGTTGTCCTGGAGCTTGTCGCCGGCAAAGGGTTCGACAATCATGCAGTTGCCGTCGGGCACCAGCGCTTGGCGCGCGTGGCGGGCGGCGCCCACCGGGTTCGCCATATCGTGCAGGCAGTCGAAGAACGCGATGAAGTCCAGGTCCTTCTCGCGGTACGAGGTGGCATCGGCCGTCTCGAACCGGGCATTGCGGACTCCGGCTTCCGCCGCGCGCTGCTGTGCGGTCTCGATCGAAGGCCCGTGATAGTCGATGCCGACGAACTCGGAACGCGGAAAGGCTTTCGCCATGAGAATCGTGCTCGCGCCGTGTCCGCAGCCCACGTCGGCGGCCTTGGCTCCGTTGGTCAACTTCGCTGTAACGCCCTCGAGAGCGGGCAGCCAGGCGGAGAGGAGGTTGGCGTTATAACCGGCGCGGAAGAACCGCTCCGTCCCGTGAAACAGGCAGCGATGGTGCTCACCCCATTCCATCCCCTTGCCGGTGCGGAAATTCTCACGGGCCCGATCCTTGATGAAGTACAGGTCCTCGATGATGTTGTAAGCGCCGGGCAAGTCGACCGGGCCCTGCGGATCGGCGAGGCACAGCCGCTGCTCATCGTTCAGGAAGTATTGGTCGTGGGCGCTGTCGTATTCGACGTAACCGCCGGCGGCCTGACTTCCAAGCCACTCACGGATGTAGCGCTCGTTTGTGCCAGTGCGATCGGCAAGCTCCACGGAGGTCAGCGGTCCCTTCGCCAACTCACGGTAGAGCCCAAGCTCGTCACCGAGGGAAATGAGGACGGCGCTCATTGCCGCGCCGAGATCCCCTACTGCCTTGCCGAGGAACGCCTGCAGCCTTGCTTCGTTGATCGCCATGTTGCCCTCCCGCGTGTAGCTAGTGAGACGTCCTTCTACGCGCGAAAGAGGGAACAAGCTACTGCGGCGTCGGGCCCTCGCTGACACGCACGAGGTCATCCGGACGCAGCCATTTCTGGAACGCGTTCTGGATGTCGGTCGGTCCGAGCGCGATATAGCGTTGCGCCGCCCTGGTGGGCTCATCGAGCGGCAGGTCGAGGTCCACGCGGCCAATCAACCCGTGCGCGATGTCATCGACACTGGACTCCTCGAGCGGAATCTGGCGCAGAGCCAAGGCTTTTACTCTCACCAGCTCATCCGGTCGGGCGGCTTCCGTCTGCATCGACTTGATTTCCTTGACCACCATGTTGGCGGCCTTGCTGACGTTCTGCGGGTCGCTGGCATACTGTATGAAATAGGCACCGCGGGTACGGCCGGCCTGCAGTTGTGAGCCCACGGAGTAGACCAGCCCGGAGTTCTTGCGCAGATCGATGCTGAGGCGTGTCGAGTAGAAGCTGCCTCCCAACACCGCGTTCCCCAGTTGCAACGGGTAGTAGTCCGGATCGGAACGTTTCAGTGCCATGTTCTGCGCCAGGATCACGATGTCCTGCACGCGGCTGGCATCGGGGACCGCAATGACGCCGGCATGGTTGGGCGGTGTCTCCGGCAGGTCCACGTCGGGTTTGGGTCCGTTGACCTTCCAGTTGCTGAAGTATTTCTCGATGGTGGCCCGTGCCTCAACGGGCGTGACCTTGCCGATGACGACGATTGTTGTGAGGTCGGGCCGGAACACGCTCTGGTAGTAGGAACGCACCGTATCCAACGTAACGCCGCTCACGCTCTCCGGAGTCGCCATGCGCAAGCTCGGATCGCTCGCCGGGTATAGGGCGCCCCGCAGGGAGTGTTGTGTCAGGAAGCCGGGGCTCTTGTTCCGCGCAGCAACCCCGTGGGCGAGCTGGCCCTTGATGATGTCGAGCGCTTGGCCCGGCAGGGCCGGATGCAGCTCGTTGGCCGCGAGAAGCTCCACGCCGCGCTCGAAATTCTCTGCCAGGGCGGCAACGCCGAAGTCCGTCCCGGCGCTCTCGCGGGCGCCGATAGCGTCGAGCTGCTGTTGGAATGCGACCCGGTCGAGGTCCTCGGTGCCGTAGGTGAGCAACTCGTCCAGGAGCTGCGTGATGCCTTCCTTGCCTTGCGGCTCCTGGGTCTCGGCCCGGTGACGGATGTGACCCAACACGGTGACCGTATCGCTGACATTCTCGGTCTGCACGATCAGCTTCAGACCGTTGGGGAGCGTGCTCACGACCGGATGCAGCGTCGAGGGCGGCACCGTCAGCCTGTGCAAAGCCGAGTCTGCCCACGCCGGCAGCTTCGTCGGTTTCGCTTCACCGAGGGCGATCGACTCCTGGCCGCCGAAGCCGCCGCCGCGGGACGCCACCGGCGCTCCCGAGCCGCGCGGCAACATCACGCCCGCGACCGCATGATTGAGATCGAGATACTCGCGGGCCACGCGATTCACATCGGCCACCGTGACTTTCTCGATGCGCTCGAGATCCTCGTCGGGCGTCTGCATGCCGTACATCGTGAGGGCTTCGGACCAGATCGAAGCCAGCTCGGAGATGGAGTTGCGTTGGAACTGCGCCGCGCTGCGCTCCTGGATCTTGGCCGCCTCGACGAGCTCGGGTGGCACGCCGTTCTGCGCGACCTTTGTCAGGATGGCGCGGACGTCGGCTTCGACCTTCTTGGGATCGTCGTTGGCCGTGAAGGAGGCCGTTGCATAGGCCAGGCCCGCCTCGGGCAGCGGATCGAGCGCAAAGCCCGCGTCGATGGCTTTGCCCTGGGGAACGAGGCCATACAGGTCGAAGCGCTTGCTGCTCAACACGTCGGCGAGCACTTCCAACGCCGCGAAGTCGGGGCTCTTCGGTCCCGGCGTACGCGTCGCGATCATCAGTGTGCCGCTCGGACGGTCGGTGTCGACGGTGAACGAAGTTGGCTTGACGGGCTGCAGCTTCACGGCTGGGCGCCCCGGCAGTTGTTTCGACTTGATGTCGCCGAAGAGTTGTTTGACTTCGGTCAACGTTGCCTTGGGATCGACGTCGCCGGCAATGATGAGGATGGCGTTGTTGGGCGCGTACCAGGCATCGTGAAAGCTCTTGAGCGCCTGGGCCGTGGTCTTTTCGAAGGACGGGCGTGTGCCCAACGCGTCGTGCTCGTACGGAGTGCCCTTGAACATGGCCGCGCGTACTTTGTCGAACAGGATGTAGCCGGGCTCGGAAAGATCCTGCGCGACTTCCTGCTCGATGGCACCGCGCTCCTTGTCCCACTCTTCCTTGGAGCTGATCAGGGCCTTCATTCGGATGGCTTCGATATGAAGGGCTACATCGAGATCCTCGGCGGGTACCGTGTAGAGGTACTGCGTCAGGCCCTCGCGCGTGTTGGCGTTGAAGTTGCCGCCGATCACGCTGCCGATGTCGGCGAGCTGGTCGGCAGTGAGTCCCGGGCTGCCACGGAACATCATGTGCTCGAGCGCGTGGGCCGTTCCCGGGAAGCCTTGAGGCGTCTCGTCGGAGCCGACCCTGTAGTTGACCGATGTTGCGGCGACCGGCGCGAGTGGGTTGCGCACGATGACGACCTGCAGGCCGTTGTCCAGTGTCGCCTTCAGGACGTCGGAGCCCGTTGCGGGAACGCTGGCGGGCGCGACGCCTGGCGGCGGGGTCTGCGTTTGGGCCTTGGCTGGTTGTGCCAGGGCCGGGAGATGAAGGAACGCGCCGAGCAGCACGCCGGCACAGAGGGCCCGGCGGGCCGAGGTTTTCAAAGACATGGTATTCCGTCGCCCAATGGGCGGTCGATGGTGGCCAATGGGAGGAGCCTGTCTGACTAATGCTCGCCTACTGCGGCCGCCCCTCAGCGGCATCTTTCGGCGATCGTTCCTCTTACATAGTACCGGGCTTCGCCCGGTAACGATCGCCCCTGGTCTTCATAAGACTTGGCTGCTCGCTGAGGGTCGCCCTCGCTACGGCGATCATTAGCCAGACAGGCTCCTGCGAATTAAGGGACTTTAATGATTCGCCCATCTTCGGTAAATCGGTAGCCCCGTATCGTCGCTGCCAGGCTTCTTCTGAGTCAGGCCTCCTTGTCGCTCGTGATAAGCATTCTGCGTTCCACCCTCATTGGATCAAGTGTCTGCGGCTTGCTCGTGGCCTGCAGCCTCGGACCCCATTACCACCGCCCGGACATTCCGCCGCCGCAGTCGTGGCGCGATCCCCACCAGGCGACCACGGCCGAGTGGCCGTCGGCGGACTGGTGGAAGGCCTTCAATTCGCCCACCCTCGATGAGCTCATGGGCCAGGCACAGGCCGCCAATGACGACATCGGGGCGGCCATCGCCCGCGTTCAGCAAGCGGATGCGCAAGCCCGCATCGCCGGCGCGCCCCTGCTGCCGTCGCTGTCGCTCGATGGTTCCGGCACCCGGCAGCGAGCTACACAGCTCAGACTGTCCCCCGAGGGAAAGCTCATCGGGGTGCCCGGCACATCCAATTCTTTCGCTGCCGGGCTGACGGCGAGCTACGAGCTCGATTTCTGGGGCAAGAACCGAGCGCTACACGACGCAGCGCGCATGGCCGCGCTGGCGAGCCGCTATGATCGCGCGACTGTCGAGCTGACGGTCATGCAGAGCGTGGCGAGCACCTATTTTCAGGCCCTCGAGCTGCGCGACCGCCTGAAGGTCGCTCATGACAATGTGGCCAGTGCGAGGGACACACTCAAAGGCCTCCAGTTCGAGGCCCAGGTCGGCACGGTGACGGCTCTCGATGTGGCGCAGCAGCAGACGACGGTCGCCACGCTGGAAGCGGCCATACCGCCCCTCAATCAACAGTTTGCCCAGACCCTGAATGCGCTCGCCATCCTGGTGGGCAAAGAGCCCGAAAGCGTCGACGTCACCTCGGGCACCTTGGCGGACCTGACGGAGCCCCGGGTACAGCCCGGTATGCCTTCCGAGTTACTGGCACGACGCCCCGACGTGGCGCAGGCCGAAGCGCAGTTGATCGCCGCAAACGCCGACATCGCGGCGGCCCGCGCGGCCTTCTTCCCCACTATCAGTCTCACGGCGGACGGCGGTTTCGCGAGCTCCTCGCTGAGCAAGCTCTTCAATCCCGTGAGCCGGGTATGGAGCGCTACGGCCGGGGTCACGCAGCCGATTTTCCAGGGCGGCGCCCTGGTCGGCCAGTACCAACTCAACAAAGGCCACTACGCGGAGTTGCTGGCGGACTATCATAAGGCCGTCATCTCGGCATTCGGTAACGTCGAAGACGCACTGGTCGGCGTGCAGCAGACTGCGGAGCAGCTCCAGCGTCAGCAGGACGCTGTCGCCACGGCCCGGCATGCCTACGAGTTGACCCAGGCGCAGTTTCACGCGGGAGTGATCAACATCCTGGTCGTGCTCAGCACGGAGACCGCGCTGTTCACGGCCGAAGACACTCTCGTGCAGGTCAAGTATTCCCATCTCAATGCGCTGGTCGCGCTCTACAGCGCGCTCGGCGGTGGTTGGCAGCGAACATGAACAAGTTACGGTTGAGCAGTCCCCGGGTCGTGATGTTGGGCGCCGCAGTGGCCCTCGCCTTGGGATTCGTGTGGTACGGACACTCCGGCGGCGCGCGGGCGGCCGACAAGGAAAAGAAGGGTGGCGACGGGGCGGTTGCGGTTGAGACCGCTGTTGCTTCGCGCAGCGATGTGCCCGTTTACATGGAAGGCTTGGGCACGGTGCAGGCGTTTTACACCGTGACGGTGACTGCGCGCGTCGACGGTGAGCTGCAGAAGGTTGGTTTCGTCGAGGGCCAGACTGTCAAGAAGGGCGATCTGATTGCGCAGATCGATCCGCGCCCGTTCCAGGCCGCGTTGGACCAGGCGGTTGCGACTCATGCCAAGGACGTCGCGCAGCTCGCCAGTGCCAAGGCCGACCTCGATCGCTATGAGCAGCTCGCCCCACAGAACCTCGCGAGCAAGCAGACACTAGACTCGCAACACGCGCTGGTGGCGCAGCTCGAAGCCCAGATCAAGGGCGACCAGGCGAACATCGATAACGCGCGTACACAGCTCGGCTACACGACGATCACTTCGCCAATCCAGGGTAAGACGGGCATCCGGCGCGTGGACCCGGGCAACAACGTGCATTCGACCGACACCAACGGCATCGTCGTCGTGACACAGGTGCAGCCGATCGCGTGCATCTTCACTTTGCCGGAGGAGTCACTGCCCGCGCTCAACCAGGCGCTCGAGGGCGGCACGATCGGCGTCACCGCCGTGTCGCGAGACGGCAAGACCCAGTTGGACCAGGGCACCATCGCCCTCGTCGACAACCAGATCGACCAGACCACCGGGACCATCCGGGTGAAGGCCACTTTCCCGAATCCGCACAACGCGCTCTGGCCCGGTGAGTTCATCAACGCCCGCGTCCTGCTGCGGACCGAGAAGGGTGCCCTGACGATCCCGTCGGCCGCCATCCAGCGCGGACCGGATGGAATGTTTGCCTACGTGATCAAGCAGGACTCCACCGTGGAGGCGCGCCTGGTGAAGGTGGGTGACGAGGACAACGCGTTGACGGTGATCACTGACGGGATCAAGGAGGGCGAGCAGGTCGTGACCAACAACCAGTATCGCCTGGCACCGGGGGCGCACGTCCGCAGTGTCAGCCCGACACCGACGACGAATGCGCGTTCGACGGGTGTCAAGTCGAAGGCGAACTCGTGATGACCGGCGCCGTATGAATATCTCGACCGCATTCATCCAACGTCCGATCGCCACCTCGCTGTTGATGGCGGGCATCTTCCTGGTCGGCGTCGTGGCTTTCCCGCTGCTGCCGGTCGCGCCGCTGCCGCAGGTCGACTTCCCGACCATCCAGGTCAGCGCAACGTTGCCGGGAGCGAGTCCGGAGACCATGGCGTCCTCGGTTGCGCAACCGCTCGAATACCAGTTCGGACAGATTCCCGGCGTCTCGCAGCTCACCTCGACGAGCGTGCTCAACCAGACGCAGATCATCGTCCAGTTCGACCTCGACCGTAACATCGATGCCGCGGCCGCCGACATCGAGTCGGCCATCACCGCCGCCTCCGGACAGTTACCCAAGAACTTGCCGAGCCCGCCTTCCTACAAGAAGGTGAATCCGGCCGATTCGCCCATTCTCGTGATGTCAGTGCAGTCGGATGTGCTGCCGACGACGGAAGTCGATGACGCCGCGGAGTCGATCATCGCGCAGCAGATCTCGCGTGTCCCCGGTGTAGGTATCGTCACTCTCGGCGGTCAGCAGAAGCCCGCCGTCCGTGTGCAGATCGACCCGGCCAAGATCGCCGCCATGGGCATTCAACTCGAGGACGTGGCGAGCGTGATCAGCCAGGCCACCGTCGATGCGCCCAAGGGCTCCATCAACGGTCCCGAGCACAGCTTCACGATCTACGACAATGATCAGTTGCTCAAGGCCGCTCCCTGGAACGACGTCATCATTGCTTATCGAAATGGCGCGCCGGTGCGCATCAAGGATATCGGGGTCGCGGTGGACGGGGCGGAGAACCGCCTGAGCACCGGTTGGCAGAACGGCCACAGCGGGGTGCTGCTTCTCATCAACAAGCAGCCCGGTGCGAACGTCATCGACACCGTCAACCGCGTCAAGGCGCTGATCCCGCACATGAAGTCGCAGATCCCTGCGTCCATCGAGATCAAGCAGATCATCGACCGCACCACGACGATCAACGCGTCCGTGCACGATGTCGAATTCACCCTCATGCTCACGATCGCCCTGGTCGTGATGGTGATCTTCCTGTTCCTGCGCAATCTGTGGGCGACGATCATCCCGGGTGTCACGGTTCCGCTGGCCTTGTTTGGCACCGCGGGGCTCATGTACTTCATGGGCTACAGCCTGGACAACCTCTCGCTGATGGGTCTGACGATCGCTGTCGGTTTCGTGGTCGATGATGCGATTGTCATGCTGGAAAACATCTATCGCCATATCGAGGCAGGCATGTCGCCGAAGGAGGCGGCGATCAAGGGATCCAGCGAGATCGGTTTCACCATCGTCTCCATCAGCCTGTCGCTGGTTGCCGTGTTCATTCCCTTGCTGTTGATGGGCGGGATCATCGGCCGCCTGTTCCGGGAGTTCGCGGTCACCGTGACCATGACGATTGCGGTGTCGGCGTTCGTTTCGTTGACGTTGTCTCCCATGATGTGCGCGCTGTTTCTGCGCGATGAGAAGCATGCTCGCCATAGTCATGCCTACATGGTCGTCGAGCGTGGCTTCGAGAAGTTGCTCGCGGGCTATACGCGCGGCCTGGATTTCGTGCTGCGCCACCAGCGGCCTACGCTCATTGTGTTCCTGGCCACGGTCGCCGCCGCAGGCCTGCTGTATGCGTACGTCCCGAAGGGGTTCTTCCCGCAACAGGACATCGGCGTGGTGTCCGGTTTGTCGGACGGTCCGCAGGACATTTCGTTCGACAAGATGGTGGCCCTGCAGCACAAGCTGTTGGACGTGGTGGCTGCCGATCCTGACGTGGCCTCCTATGGCACGGGCCTGGGCGGCTCACGTCCCGTCAACAATGGCTTCGTGGTCATCGGCCTGAAGCCGCGTAACGAGCGCAAGGCGAGCGCCGATGAGATCATCAATCGCATCCGTGGCAAGTTGGCACAGATACCGGATGGCACCTTGTTCCTGCAGTCCTCACAGGACATCACCGTCGGTGGTCGTACGACGCGTACGCAGTATCAGTACACCCTGCAGGACCCGGATCTCGACGAGCTCAACACCTGGGCACCGAAGATGGCCGCTGCCATGGCGAAAGTCCCGCAGCTGCGCGACGTGGCGTCCGACCAGCAGAACAACGGCACGACGTTGTCCCTGGTCATCGACCGCGACCAGGCTGCCCGCTTTGGCATTCAGCCCTCACTCATCGATGCGACGCTCTATGACGCGTTCGGCCAACGCCAGGTGACGCAATATTTCACCCAGCTCAACAGCTATCATGTCGTACTGGAGATCACGCCAGGACTGGCCGAAGATCCCAACACACTCAACAAAATCTATGTGAAGTCCCCGCTCACCGGGCAGCAGGTGCCGTTATCGACCTTCGTGCACTTCGATACGCACCACGTCGGCTACCTCTCCGTCCAGCACCAGGGGCAGTTCCCGGCGGTCACGCTGTCTTTCAACCTCGCGCCGGGCGCGGCGTTGGGCGATGCGGTCGATGCGATCGACCGGGCCGCCGCCGGGATCCGGATGCCGGGCTCCATCCAGGGCACGTTCCAGGGTACGGCGCAGGCCTTCCAGGACTCTCTCAAGAGCGAGCCGCTGTTGATTCTCGCGGCCCTGGTGGTCGTTTACATCATCCTCGGCATGTTGTACGAGAGTTATATCCACCCGTTGACGATTCTCTCCACGTTGCCCTCTGCTGGTGTGGGTGCGCTGCTCATGCTCTGGGGCTTCCACTTCGACCTGTCGGTGATCGCCCTGGTGGGCATCATCCTGCTGATCGGTATCGTGAAGAAGAACGGCATCATGATGGTGGACTTCGCCATCCAGGCCGAGCGCGAGCAACATCTCTCGCCCGAGGAGTCGATCCGGCAGGCTTGCCTGCTGCGCTTCCGCCCGATCATGATGACGACCATGGCGGCGCTGTTGGCCGCGGTGCCGCTGGCCGTGGGGCATGGCACCGGCTCCGAGCTGCGCCAGCCGCTGGGCTACACGATGGTGGGGGGACTCGTTCTGAGCCAGATGTTGACGCTGTTCACTACCCCGGTCGTGTACTTGTATCTCGACCGATTCAGCAACCGGATGCGGCAACGCCGTCATGCCCGGGCGGAGCACAAGGGGGCGGCCCATAGTGAGTCTGCCGATCCCGACGCCTCCCGCGGCGGCGAGCCGGTAACGACTACCTGAGGGATCACGGCTTCCATGAAGCTCTTACTGGTAGAGGACAACGAACGGGTCACGCGCTTCGTCGTGAAAGGTCTGCAGGAAGCGGGACACACCGTCGACAATGCCGACAACGGACGCGAAGGCATGTTTCTGGCCGCGAGCGAGCCCTACGACGTCATCATCATGGACCGGATGCTGCCCGGGCAGGTCGACGGGTTGAGCATCATCGAGACGCTGCGGCAGTCGGGTAACCGTACGCCGATTCTGATCTTGAGCGCTCTGTCGGACGTCGATGAGCGCATCAAGGGGTTGAAGAGCGGGGGCGATGACTACCTGACCAAGCCGTTTGCGTTCGGGGAGCTGCTCGCCCGGCTCGATGCGCTATCACGCCGCTCGCAGGGGAGCGGCACCCAGACGGTTCTGGAGGTCGGTGACCTGAAGGTCGATCTGCTGTCCCGCAAGGCGGTCCGCGGCGAGCGCAGCATTGCGCTGCAGCCCCGGGAGTTCAAGCTCCTGGAGTACCTCATGCGGCATGCCGGCCAGGTCGTCACCCGGACCATGTTGCTGGAGAACGTCTGGGATTATCATTTCGACCCGCAGACCAACGTGGTGGATGTCCACATCAGCAAGCTGCGGCAGAAAATCGATGCGGACTTCGAGCGCCCGTTGTTGCGGACTGTGCGTAACGCCGGCTACATGCTGAGCGCCGATGGCTAAAGTAATACGCTCGACAACGTTCGCTCTTTCATTTGGCTACATAGCCTTCGGTATCGTTGCGCTCGTCCTTTTCGCCGCGCCTCTGTGGTATGCGTGGCAGGTCACGGTGGAGGATGGTCGGTCTGAAATCCTTCACGCCGACGCACAAAGGCTCACGGAGGTCTTCAACCGCGAAGGCGTCACGGGTCTGAAGACTTTCATCGACACCCGCGTCGGCATGCAGTTGCCGGCCGAGCGCATCCTGATGTTGGCCGATTCGAGCCTCCATCGGATCGCCGGCAACATGCCGCGATGGCCCCAGACTGTGCCGCAGCAACCTGGTTTGTACACGGTCACGCTGGAACTGGGAGGCAAACCCACGGAGTCGGTGATCGTGAGGACTGCTCTGCCGGACGGTTACAACCTTCTCGTAGGCCGGGATGTGGCGCGCTTCGCGAATTTGACACGACATTTCTGGACCGGGCTCGGCGGTGCGGTCGCAGTGCTCTCGATCGTCGGTGTCCTGGGTGGTGTGTTGATCCGACAGGCGATTCTCGCGCGCATCAACAGCATCCGGGAGACCGTTCTGGCGATCGTGAAGGGCGATCTGAGCCACCGCCTCCCGACCCGACGCAGCGGCGACGAGCTCGACACGCTTGCCCATACCATCAACGGGATGCTCGATCAGATCGAGCAGTTGATTCATGGTATCCGTGACGTTTCGAACTCCATCGCGCACGATCTGCGCACGCCGCTGGCGGAGTTGCGCTCCAGGCTGGAGGAGCTGTCGCTCACCCGGCCTTCCAACGAGGAGACCTTTGCCGAGATCGACGCCGCGGTGGCCGACGTCGATCGGGTGATCCGGATATTCAACGCTCTGTTGCGCCTGGCGGAGATCGATACGGGCATGCGCCGTTCCGGCTTCGTGCAGGTCAATGCCAACGAGCTGGCGGCCGAAGCGGTTGAGTTCTATTCGCCGGCGGCGGAGATCAAGGACGTCGTGCTGTCGTTCGAGTCGACCGGACCGGTATGTATCTCCGGCGATCCGACGCTGCTGGCGCAGGCGGTCGGCAACCTCATCGACAATGCTCTGAAGTATGTCGGTGAGGGCGGCTCGGTGAAGGTCGAAGTGCAGTCCCGGAGTGACGGGGCCGTCGAGATCAGCGTCGCCGACAATGGGCCCGGGATTGCGGACACGGAGAAGCCCAAGGTGGTCCAGCGCTTCTACCGAGGTGACTTGAGTCGCGGCACACCGGGCGTCGGCCTCGGGCTTAGCCTCGTACAGGCCGTTGCCAAGCTGCACGGGGGAACGCTCGAGCTCACGGACAATCACCCCGGGTTGCGTGTCCGAATGATCTTCGCGCCCGGCGCGCGGATCTCCGGGCGCCCGCTGATAGTGTCGACAGGCGTTCAGGAAAGTGACGCAGTTACTGCTGCCGTGAAGTCAGAGCCGAGCGCCTTGCCGCTCTGATACGATTGGGGCATGCGGCAGACGACCCGCACCCAATTCCAACAGTCCGTGCGGGGCTATCTGATCGCTATTGGCGCCACGGCGGCGGTAGCGGCCGTGCGGATAGCTGTGTCCGGCACGGTCGGTAATTTCGCGCCGATCGTCTCCTTTACGATCGCCATTACGATCGCAGCGTGGTACGGCGGGCTCAAGCCTGGACTGCTCGCCACCGTACTGAGCTTTCTGGCCGCCGACTACCTGTACATCCCTTACGCCCGCTCACTTCATGTCCGTAGCGTAGGCGGAGCTGTTGGGCTGGGTGTGCTGCTGTTCGCCGGGGTGTTGATCAGTCTGTTGTGCGAATCGCTGCACGGGACGCGTCGCCGTCTCGAAGCTGAACAGGCAAATCTGCGCCAAAGCGTGGAGCTGCAGCGCGAGATGCGCGAGGCGCTCGCCGAGTCCGACCGCCGCAAGGACGAGTTTCTCGCGACGCTGGCGCATGAGCTGCGCAACCCGCTCGCCCCGGTCCGCAATGCAATCCATATTCTGCGAGCGCGGCTGCCGCCCACGCCCGAGTTGCAATGGGCTCGCGATGTGATTGATCGGCAGGTGACGCAAATGACGCGGCTCATCGACGACCTGATGGATGTCTCGCGCATTACGCGCGGCACATTCGAACTGCGCCGTGAGCGCGTGGCGCTCGAAGAAGTCGTTCGGCACGCCGTCGAGACGAGCCGCCCTGGCATCGATGCATCGGGCCACGACCTGGTGATCCGGCTGCCACCGGATCCGATCTACCTCGATGCGGACGTCATCCGCCTCGCGCAGGTGTTCGCCAATCTTTTGAACAACGCCGCGAAATATACGGGGCCTGGTGGACGGATCGCGGTCACGGCCGAGCGGAGTGGGGAGGCCGTCGCGGTCACCGTGCAGGACAGTGGCATTGGGATACCGGAGGATATGTTGGCTCGCGTATTCGAGCCGTTCACGCAGCTCGACCGCTCTCTGGAGCGCTCGCGCGGCGGTCTCGGTATAGGGCTTGCTTTGGCCAAACGACTTGTGGAGATGCATGGGGGTGCCGTTGAGGCCCACAGCCTTGGTATCGGTCACGGGAGTCGCTTCGTCGTGCGATTACCGGTGGCCGCGCAGCAGATCGCTGCGCAAACTGCGGAACTGTCGATTCCGGTTGCAGCCCGCGGGCGCAACCGGATCCTGATCGCGGATGACAACTACGATTCGGCGACGAGCTTGAGCATCCTGTTGAACGATGCCGGCTATGATGTCCGGACCGCCGGGGACGGAGTCCAGGCGTTGGAGACAGCGGCGCAGTTCCGTCCCGACATTGCATTGCTGGACATCGGTATGCCCAAACTCAACGGCTACGACGTGGCCCGCCAGTTGCGCCGCCAACCCTGGGGTCGCGGCGTGTTGCTCATTGCCCTGACCGGTTGGGGCGGTGCGGATCACCGGCAGCAGACCGCCCAGGCGGGATTCGATCACCATCTGACCAAACCGGTCGACCCGGCCGCGCTCACCCGGTTGCTCGCTGAGCTGATGAGCTCATCCGGTGCCCGCGTGGCGGGCTAGCTGAATTTACCCCGCACGATGCAGTTACAGGCACGAGAGATCGCGCGCCTCCCGCTGTCGCTCATCACGCGATTGCGGCTCGTCCTGTTCGGGCACGAGGATCTCGCGAGCCTCATTTTCTGGGCGGCTCTCGTAGGGGTCTGCGGGGCCCTCGCCAGCGTCGCCTTCCGGGAAGGTATTCGACTGCTCGAGCTGGTGTTCACGGGTCAGACGACGGGGTTGGTCAATGGCGCCTCCCGCCTGGTGTGGTGGCATCGGGCGATCGTTCCGGTCATTGGCGGCGTCCTGTCCGGCTGGGTGTTGTACATTCTCGGCAGCCGCTTCGTTTCCTTGAAAGTCGTGGACTACATGGAGGCGGTGTTGGTCGGCGACGGTCGCATCAGTTTGCGCGGGACGTTGTTGAGAAGTGCTTCGTCCTTGTTGACGATCGCCTCCGGCGGCTCCATCGGGCGCGAGGGCTCGATGGTGCAACTTTCCGCGATGCTCGCCTCGCGAATCGGCAAGTTTTCCCGCGCCCCCGTGCCGCGCCTGCGGCTGATGGTGGCCTGTGGCGGTGCCGCCGGTATCGCGGCGGCTTACAACGCCCCGATCTCCGGGTCGTTATTCGTCTCCGAGATCGTGTTGGGCTCGCTTTCCATGGAGACCTTCGGGCCGCTCGTCGTGGCCTCGGTCATGTCGGATGCCACGATTCATCGGTTCCTGGGATACGGGCCCGTGTTTACCGTGCCTCACGTGGAGTTCGCGTCGAATTGGGAGCTGGGGTTCTACATCATCCTGGGCGTGCTGTTGGGTCATCTTGCGCCCCCGTTCCTCGGCTTGCTCGATTTCACCAAGGGGCGCTTCGTGCGCCTGCGGCTGCCGATGTACTGGCAGCTCGGGATCGGGGGTTTGGTGGTGGGGGCCATCTCCATCTTCGTGCCACAGGTGTGGGGTAACGGTTACAGCGTCATTGGCGGGATTCTGAGCGGGGAACTGGTCGGGTTGTGGCTGTTGGCCATTCTGGCCGCCAAGGCCCTGGCCACTTCCGCAACGGTGGGTTCCGGAGCCGTGGGTGGTGTTCTGACACCGTCGCTGTTCATCGGATGCGCGGTCGGGGCGTTGCTCGGGGGCGTGTTGCATCAGCTCATGCCGCACATCGTGTCGGCGCCGGCGGCGTACGCCCTCATCGGCATGGGCGGTTTCCTCTCCGCCACCACGCTCGCGCCGTTGACCTCGATTCTCATGATTTTCGAGATGACGGGGGATTACGAGATCGTCCTGCCCCTGATGTTGGCCTGCGTGACGGCTCACTACACCGCAAAGGTGTATCGGAATGGGAAGTCGGTCTATGCCAACTCGCTGCATGCCGCCGCCGCCACGGCCGACGGTGGCGACGACTGGCGCTTACGGACTGTGGAAATGTTGGTTAAGCCCGCCGCCGGCGTCGTCCCGAACACCGCGACGCTTGCGGAAGTATTCGAGAAACTGCCGAAGCGACCTATCGATCGGGTGTTCGTGACACAGGGTAGTGATCTCATTGCGTGGCTCGATCCTCGCGAAATCCTCGCGCGCCTAAAGGAAGGCAAGCTCGACGGAAGCGTGCTCGTTGCGTCCGTGGCGAAGCCGGTGGAGTTCGCTTTAGCTCCGGACATGCCACTGACTACCGCCTTGGAAGCTTTTCTGCGCGAGCAGGCCACCGTGCTGCCGGTGACTCCCGGGCAGTGGCGCAACACGCTGCTCGGGCAGGTGTCCCGCAGCGATGTGATGCTCGCCATTCAGGATCGGTTAACTTACCCGAAGTAACTGCCCCTCCTGCCATTTTTTGCCACGAATCATCACGGGGTTGACGCCTTTGCGTCACGGCCAAGCCTCGGCGTCGCGATGAACTTGTAGCCAGGACGGAACGACGAGTTCCGACACAAACCAGGCAAGCAAGAGGAGCGACTCATGAACACTTTCACGAACAAGATGCGGGCGGGTGCGTTGGGATTGGCCCTTGTCTCGACCTGCGTGGTTACGCTGCCGGCGTATGCGCAGGACGGCAACGGGACGAGCACTGCCACGATCACCGCGAAGAAGCCAGGAGCGTCCAAGCAGGAAAACATTGGTGTGGTGACGGGACTGGCGGTGGGTGCGGTGGCGGGTGGTCCGGTCGGCGCCATCTTCGGTGCCGCGGCCGGCGCCTGGATCGGCGACCGTTATCACAAGCAGGAGGTTGCCAAGAAGGCGCTCGCGAGCGACCTGAGTCAGAGCGAGGCGCAGAAGACGATGCTGTCGCGGAACGTGGCTGACCTGAATTCCTCGCTGTCGCAGGAGCGCGCGAAGGGCGAGAAGTTGGACCTGGCCCTGAAGAACACGGACGAATTGGAGACGGACGTGGCTTTCCGGACGAACGATGACTCGATCACGGCGCAGTCGATGTCGCCCCTGTTGAAGATCGGCGCGCTCGCGGCATCGATGCCGGACGTCAAGGTCCGGGTGGCGGGATACGCGGACCCGCGTGGGTCGGACGAAGTCAACGATGCTTTGTCACGGCGTCGCGCGGAAGCGGTGGCGGCGGTGCTCGAGCAGGCCGGGCTGCCGAAGGACCGCATGGTCGTCGAAGGTCATGGCAAATCGGAGTCTCGTGCCATGGATGGTGACCTCGACGGGTACGCGTTCGAGCGCAAGGTGACGGTACGGCTCGAGCATGTGGGGAGTGGCGGCGAGGTTGCCCGTAATGACTAGCGGGAGTTGGCTCGAGCCTCTCGGAAAGAGCCGCGCACGGCGGGCCTCACGGCCCGCCGTGATCCGCTTTCCGCCACCATCGCGCTTTCGCGCTATATTCCGCGCTATGAACGCCACAATCGTCCGACTGAGCAGCCCTATGGAACCGGACGTCTCGGTGCCGCCGCCCGATCGTGTGCTCGCTGGTGCGCCCGAGCATCGTGTCTGGAACTACTTCACCGATTCCACCCAGACGTTCTTCGCCGGCCGTTGGTCGGGAACGCGCGGCAAATGGCGCGTGCGCTACACCGAGAACGAGTTATGTGTAATGACGGCTGGCCGTGTCGTCATCAGCAACGATCTGGGTGACAGCGGCACCTTCGGGCCGGGGGATGCATTCGTCATTCCCGCGGGGTTTTCCGGGACCTGGGAAGTGTTGGAGGACTGTTCGAAGGTGTACGCGATCTTCGAGCCTCGTACTTAGGTCTCGACCGCCGGGACCCAAGCGGACTCCGGGGTTTCACATAAGCTGATCGTCTGGTGAAGCGCGTCGCATTCCCGCGACCTGGTGCTTCACTGTGTGGGCGCGACATGAAAATCTACGCGCGCTTACCGAACATCCCCATTGGTTCGAAGTTGTCGAAGAGGTTCGTCATGGAGACTGTTACCGTTGCGTCGACTCGGGGGTTCTCACTGTCGGAGATGGAAATCCTCGTGGGTAGCGCCGTAGTCCTGGCCGTGTTGGTCTGGACTGTAGTGTCCAGCCTGAAACATTTCCGCGCCCGTCAGTTGCCCCGGGTCGTCAAGAACTAAGAAATGCTACTGCATTTATAGGGGAGCGGCGCATGCGCCGCTCCCCATTATGCTTTGGGCCTGTTTCAGAGGCCTTTCAACACTTCGGTGAGGGTTGTGAAGATCTGGTCGATCTGCGGCCGCTCGATGATGAGTGGCGGTGACAGCGCCAGGATGTCTCCCGTCTGGCGGATCAACAGGCCCTTGTCGAAACACTTCGTATAGACCTCGAAGGCGCGCGCACCGACCTTCCCTGGAATCGAAGCCAACTCCAGCCCCAGGATCAGTCCATAGTTGCGGACGTCGATCACGTGCGGCAGGCCTTTCAACGCATGCGCCGCATCTTCCCAGTAGCGTGCGAGAGTCTTCGCGCGTGTCAGGAGTCCTTCCTTCTCGTAGATCGCCAGCGTCGCGAGTCCCGCAGCACAAGCTGTCGGGTGCGCCGAGTAGGTGTAGCCGTGGAAGAGCTCGATCGCGCCCTCCGGGCCCTGCATGAAGGCTTCGTAGATTCCTTTCTTCACCAGGACGCAACCCATCGGCACACTGCCGTTGGTGAGTCCTTTCGCACCGGTGATGATGTCGGGTGTCACACCGAACTCCTGTGCGGCGAACGGCGAGCCCGTACGGCCGAAGCCGGTGATGACCTCGTCGAATATGAGCAGGATGCCGTGCTTGTCGCAGATTTCACGGATGCGCTTCAGGTAACCCTTCGGTGAAATCAACACGCCGGTCGAGCCGGCGATCGGCTCGATGATGACCGCGGCGATGGTGGACGCATCGTGCAGCGTGACGAGCCGCTCGAGCTCTTCGGCGAGATTCGCGCCGTGCTCGGGCTCTCCGCGCGAGAACGCGTTCTTCTGAAGGTCGTGTGTGTGCGAGAGGTGGTCGACTCCGGGCACCATCGAGGCGGACCACATCTTGCGGTTCGGCGAGATGCCGCCGACCGAAATGCCGCCGAACCCAACACCGTGATAGCCGCGCTCCCGGCCGATGAGTTTCGTGCGGGTCGCTTCACCGCGAACGCGGTGATAGGCGAGGGCGATCTTGAGCGCGGTGTCGACCGACTCGGACCCGGAGTTCGTGAAGAACACGTGGTCGAGTCCTGGCGGCGCGATTTTGACCACCGCGTTGGCTAACGCGAAGGCCGGCGGGTGTCCCATCTGGAACGGCGGCGCGTAATCCATCGTCTCGAGTTGGGCGGCCACGGCCTGGGAGATCTCCTTGCGGCCATGCCCGGCGTTGACGCACCACAACCCGGCCACTCCGTCGAGGATCTGACGACCCTCCGGGGTCCAGTAGTGCATGCCGCTGGCCTTCGCAAGGATGCGCGGCTTGGACTTGAACTGGCGGTTGGCGGTGAAGGGCATCCAGTAGGCTTCGAGATCGCTGCGGTTCAGCGATTCGGGGGCAGGGGTAGGCATGGGCAGCTCGACTTTGTCAGGTGAGTGGGTGGGAACAGCTCGGGCGGGCTTCGGCTCACGGCCGCTGCTCGCGGACGGAGATCTGCCCTCGGGCACTCGTTCGCCGCTCGCGGACGCTGCCCTCTTACAATGATAAATAAACTGGACAATTTAGGCCATCCCGACTCATATTAGGGCTTCAATTGTCTAGAATCTTAAACGCCCATGAGCATTGACGTCGGGGCGCGCCTGCGCAGCGTCCGCACCAGTTTCGGGTTGTCCCAGAGGGAGTTGGCGCGCCGGGCGGGGGTCACCAACGGCCTCATCTCGCTCATCGAGCAGAACCGGGTGAGTCCGTCCGTGAGCTCGCTGAAGCGGGTGCTAGACGGGGTGCCCATGTCCCTTGCGGAGTTTTTTACTCTCGATCTGAGTGCCGCGCCACAAGCGTTTTTCGGTGCTGACGAGCTTGTGGAGCTGGGAAACGAGGAGGTTTCGCTCCGGCTCGTCGCTGCGAAACGTCCGGGGCGGCAGCTCACGGTACTGCATGAGCGCTACGCCGCTGGCGCGGCGACCGGCGAGGAAATGCTGGCCCATCGGGGCGAAGAATCCGGGGTCGTCATCCGCGGCCGCATCGAGCTGACGGTCAGCGGTACCGCGCGCGTGCTGGGACCTGGAGAGGCCTATTATTTCTCCAGCCAGCTCCCACATCGTTTTCGCAATGTCGGGCGCGAGGTGTGTGAGATCATCAGCGCCAGTACTCCACCGACTTTCTGAAGGTTTTCGCGAGAAGTCCCCCCATGAACGCACAAATCCAAACGGCTTCTTCATGGCAGGAGCGCGCCCGTTCGGTGCGCTTCCAGACCCAGGCTTTTATCGACGGACGCTATGTCGATGCGGCTTCCGGGCAGACATTCGATTGCATCAATCCGTCCACCGGGGCGGTGCTCGCGCGCGTCGCGGCTTGCGACACCGAGGATGTCAATCGCGCTGTGGCCGCGGCCCGGGCTGCTTTCCGTAAAGGAAGTTGGTCTGGTCTCGCGCCGGCGCGGCGGAAGAAGGTTCTGCAGAAGTTCGCGGATCTCATCGACAAGCACGGCGAGGAGTTGGCTCTGCTCGAGACGCTCGATATGGGCAAGCCCATTCGTGACAGCTTGAGCGTCGATATCCCGGGGAGCGCGAACTGCATCCGTTGGTACGCCGAGGCTATCGACAAGGTGTATGACGAGGTCGCGCCGACGGGTTCCCAGACGCTTGCGTTGATTACCCGTGAGCCTATGGGGGTGGTCGGTGCGATCGTCCCCTGGAACTTCCCGCTGCTCATGGCGGCCTGGAAGATCGGGCCCGTGTTGGCCGCGGGCAACTCGTTGGTTTTGAAGCCTTCCGAAAAATCGCCGCTGACGGCGTTGCGGATCGCGGGTCTTGCCGTGGAGGCCGGGATTCCTGAGGGCGTGCTGAACGTGGTGCCGGGTTTCGGACAGACCGCGGGTAAGGCGCTCGCCCTGCACATGGATGTGGATTGCATTACTTTCACGGGCTCGACGGCTACCGGGCGCATGGTGATGCAGTACGCCGGGCAGTCGAACATGAAGCGGGTCTCGGTGGAGTGCGGAGGGAAGTCGCCGAACATCGTGATGGCGGACTATCCTGACGTGGAGCGAGCCGCGACCGCCGCGGCCACGGCTATTTTCTTCAACCAGGGGGAGGTGTGCTCCGCCGGGTCGCGGCTGTTGGTGCAGGAGAGCATCAAGGACGCGGTGTTGGAGAAGGTGCAGGCGTTCAGCCGCACGATGCAGCCGGGAGATCCGTTGGATCCGGCGACGAAACTCGGTGCCATCGTCGATGATATCCAGTTGAACCGGGTGTTGGGATACATCGATGCCGGGCGACGCGATGGTGCCAGGTTGCGGTTCGGTGGTGAGCGGGTGCGCAAGGACACTGGCGGCTTCTTCATCGAGCCGACGGTGTTCGAAGGCGTGCGCCCCAATATGACGATCGCGCGGGAGGAGATTTTCGGGCCCGTGCTGTCGGCGATCACGTTCAAGACCGTGGACGAGGCGATCGAGATCGCCAACGATGTCATTTATGGCCTGGTGTCGGCGGTGTGGACCCGTGACATCGTTGTCGCGCATCGCGTTGCCAAGGCGCTGCGCGCCGGGACGGTGTTTGTCAATTGCTACGACGCGGATGACATCACTGTGCCGTTTGGCGGGTTCAAGCAGTCGGGGATTGGCCGCGACAAGTCGCTCCATGCGTTGGAAAAGTATACTGAGCTGAAGACGACTTGGATCGATTTGTCGTAGGTGGCGCGGACGGGTGTGCCTTGGCGCGGGTCGCGGGCAGTTCACGGGATTGGGCCCGCGGGCGGGCTGCGGGTTGGGCCGCGTGCGAGCTTGCGCGGTGGCGCGGGTCGCGTGGGTCGGTCTCCGCCTCTCTGGCGGTGTGGCGCGTAGTTGACAGATGTGAGCGCTGAACCTCTGCGATTTTTGGTCAGTGCCCCGCGAGGGCTGGCTGACCTGTTGGCGCGTGAGTTGGTCGCGTTCGGCGCTAGCGATGCGCGCGAGCGGTCTACTGGCGTGGCGTTCTCCGGTTCACTCGCGGTGGCGTACCGCGCGTGTCTCTGGTCGCGTGTGGCTAACCGCGTGTTCCTCGAGGTGGCGCGGTTCGACGTCGCTGACGCTGAGGCGTTCTACCGGGCGGTCCGCTCCATTGATTGGACGGAGCACCTGGGGCCCAATGCGACGCTCGCCTGCGACTTCAGTGGACACCATCCTTCGATCACGCACACTCACTTCGGTGCGCTGAAACTCAAAGACGCGATTGTTGATTCCGTGCGCGAGGGCCGCGCGTGGCGACCGAGCGTGGAGCTCGACCGGCCCAGCGTTCGCGTGCATGCGCACGCCAATAACACGCAGATTACGGTGTCGCTTGACCTCGCCGGCGAGAGCTTGCACCGCCGCGGTTATCGCGGTGCCGCTGGCGAGGCGCCTCTGAAAGAGAACGTCGCGGCCGGCGTGCTCATGCGGTCTGGCTGGCCCGAGATGGCTGCGCAGGGGGCGCCGTTTCTTGATCCGATGTGCGGGTCAGGCACGTTCGTTATCGAGGCGGCGCTCATCGCTGCCGATCGCGCGCCGGGGCTCGATCGCGAGTATTTCGGGTTCCTCGGGTGGGCGGGGCACGATGACGAGGTTTGGCGGCAGGTCTTGGTGGACGCGCAGTCCCGCGCTCGCGCAGGCCGCGAAGGTGCTTTGAGCCGCGGCCTCGTGGGCGCCCTTCGTGGCCAAGACCGTGACCCGAGCGCCGTGCGCAACGCTCGCGCGAACGCTGACCGCGCTGGCGTGCGGGAGTTGGTCGTGTTTGAAGTTAGGGCGCTGAAGGACGCGGCTCCCGCGCCGCGCGCGTCGCCGCGCCGTGCGGTCGATCCTGCGCCGCGAGATGGCGCCCCTGATGCGGCGGGCATTTGGGCTTCCGCTGCCGCGAGAGTGGAGCCGGCCGATGCGGTTGAGGGCGCCGAGGGTGTTGGCGCCGTTGACTCTGCGCTGGGAGATGATGCCACCAATGCGGCGGGCATTTGGGCTGCCGCTGCCTCGCGTGTAGCGCGAGCCGATGCGGCGCGCGGTCAAGAAGACCCTGCGACCCGCGATGCTGACCGCGCGACCGGCGCGGCAATTGGCAGCGCGACTGAGGATGCGGAGGGCGGCGGCGCGGTTGAGGGCGCTGAGGGTGGCGGCGCGGCTGGCGCGGGCGCTGGCGATTCGACGCAGGTCATGGCTGGCGCCGCGGCGCGTGGAGCCGACCGCATGGTTGAGGCAGCGGCTGCGGGTGCCGAGGTTAACGGCGCGGCTGGCGCGGGTGTTGGTGGCGCGGCTGGCGCGGGCGGTGGCGGCTCGGCTGGCGCGGGTGTTGGTGGCGCGGCTGGCGCGGGCGGTGGCGGCGCGGCTGGCGTGGGTGTTGGTGGCGC
>Ga0268266_10000160_pt1 | contig 125999 bp, 124 predicted proteins | sample KBSS13metaG_FD_190356 | JGI IMG/M metagenome (GOLD analysis project Ga0268266, IMG submission 190356) | Switchgrass rhizosphere microbial communities from Kellogg Biological Station, Michigan, USA - KBS S1-3 metaG (SPAdes) (version 2) | ecosystem: Host-associated > Plants > Roots >...
GCGCGTCCTCCACGGCGGAGGTGATTTCGCTCGGCAGCCCGCCCATCGCGATCACCGCGATCCGTTTGCCGAGCAGCCGTTCGCGGGTCAGCACCGGGTAGACCTTTTCGTCGAATTCGTTGGCCCGACCGAGTTCGCCGGAGAGGTCGTCGGCGCGCGAGCGCGCGTCCTGGAGGTTGCCGACGAGGCTCTGCTCGAGGTTCTTGCGCGTTTCGGTCAGCGCGTCGCCGCCGAACTCGGCGCCGATCAGGATCCCGACCGCGAGGGCCAGGAAGACCGCGATCAGGGACGTTGCGTGGTAGCGAGCGCTGTAACCCATGTACCGGGGAGGCTAGATCCCCAGCCAGATTCTGACCTTCAGCCAGAACAACTCGAAGACATCGTTCAACGCGGGCGAGGTGATGATCAGGATCGTCACCAGGACGAGGAAGGCGACGATGAAGAAGATCACCGGCATCAGGGTGGAGCTCGGGCGGTAGAGGCGGGAGACGCCCTTGGCGTCGACGAGTTTCTCGCCGATCCGCAGCCGGGTGAGGAAGGTGGACGACATCCCGCCGCGCTTGCGGTCGAGGAACTCGATCAGGTTGAAGTGGGCGCCGACGCTGACGATCAGGTCCGCCCCCTTCTCGAAGGCCATCAGCATCGCCACGTCCTCGCTGGTGCCGGCGGCGGGGACGACCTTGTGCTCGAGGCCCATCTCGACCAGGCGCTGGCGGCCCGGGGCGCGGCCGTCGGGGTAGGCGTGGACGATCAGCTCGGCGCCGCAGGAGAGCGCCGCGTCTGACGCCGAGTCCATGTCACCGAGGATCACGTCGGGCTTCTGCCCCGCCTCCAGCAGCCCGTCGGCGCCGCCGTCGACGGCGACGATCAGCGGCCGCACGTTGCGGATGTAGGTGCGCAGGGCTTTCAGATCGCGCCGGTGGCGCTCGCCGCGGACGACGATCAGGACGTGCCGATCGCGGAAGGACACGCGGGTCGGCGGGAAGTCGATCGAGCCGGTGAGGATGTCGGTCTCCTGGCGGACGTGCTCGACCGTGTTTTCGGCGAACTCGGCGAGGACCTCGTCGATGCGCTCGCGCTGAGCGGCCATTTCGCGTTCCAGCTCGGGGACCGTGAGCACGGTGCCGCGCAGGACCTCCTCGCCCTCGACCCGGACCGCGCCGTCGCTGCTGACGGTCACCGGCTGGCCGTCGCGGAGCAGGTCGAAGACCGGCGTCTCGGGTGCGTCGACCAGGCGGATGCCGGCGCGAGCCAGCATCAGCGGCCCGGCGTTCGGGTACTTCCCGTCCGAGGACGGCGAGGCGTTCACCACCGCCGAGACCCCGCAGGCGATCAGCTCCTCCGCCGCGATCCGGTCCACGTTCACGTGGTCGATCACCGCGACATCTCCCGGTTGCAGGCGTTTCACCAGGTGCTTGGTGCGCCCACCGAGCCGCGCCGTGCCCTCGATCGGGACGGGACTTGACCGGGTTCCGCCACGTCGCCCGAGCAAGGCGGGTAGGCGGCGACGACTGGTGGTTGCCACGGGATCAGGTTATGCGACGCGGTTAAGGGAGACCAAATCGCCTTCGGATACCCGGAGGGGGAGGCGGCGACTCCGACGGGGGTTGGCGGGCACGGCGGGGCAGGGGGACGCCGTTGTGCCGGCCGCTCCGGCCGTCCTAGAGCGGTCCTGGGCGTCTCATCGCGGTCCTGGCTGGCTGTGACCGCGATGAGACGCCCAGGACGAGAGGTTCGTGAAACATCTGGCACAGGTCCGGGCGGAGGTCGGACTTACGTCGAGGGTGCGTGCGAGAGAAGCCACACCCGACACGAAGTCGTGCGGAAGATGCCGAGAACTCCACTCTTCCCGCAGCCTTCCGTGACTTCCGGGCACTCTCCGGGGCTGAAAAGACGCCCCGGGAACGCGCTGCAAGCATTACAGGGGCTATAGCACCGGTAATGCTTGCAGCGCTGAGGTCGTTGTTGCCCAACACGCACGGAAGCGTGGACTTCCCACGCTCTCTATCACGACTTGCGAGTCTCGTGACGCATCCGTGCTCCTCCCGTGACGCGCCCGTGGCGCTCGCGTGAACGACCTCCGCCCCTCCCGCACTCCCGGCCGTCTCGGCCACGGCCACAGCCAGCCAGGGCCGTGGCCGAGACGGCCGCGTCCCTTACCCCGGGTGGCGGCCGGCGGCCGCAAACCCAGCCCTCTAAGCCGCGGCGAGGAGCTCTCTCGCGTGCTGCGTAGCCGCCTCGTCCGAGGACTCACCGCCGAGCATGCGGCGGATCTCCTCGACCACGCCCTCGCCGGCTAGGCGCTCGACGCTCGCCACGGCTTGCTCGGCGTCGGTGTCCTTTTCGAGGCGGAAGTGGACGTCGGCGAGCGAGGCGACCTGGGGCAGGTGGGTGATGCAGAGGACCTGGTGCTCAGTGCCCAGGGCCTTAAGCCGCTCGCCGACCACGCGGGCGGTGTTGCCACCGATCCCGGCGTCGATCTCGTCGAAGACGAGGGTCGCGGCGCCCGCCGCGGGGCCGAGCCCGCTGAGCGCGAGCATCACCCGCGAGAGCTCCCCGCCGGAGGCGGCATCGCGGAGCGGCGCGGGCTCGATCCCCGGGTTCGGGGCCACGCGGAGCTCCACCGTCTCCCGACCCGAGGTGCCGTATTCATCCGGATGGGGATTGAGGACGACCTCGAGGCGGGCGCCGTCCATCGCCAGGCTCGCCAGCTCGGTCGCCACCCGATCTTCCAAGGGCCCGGCCGCCTTCTCGCGGCCGGTGCTCAGCTTCTTGCCGAGCTTCGCCCGGCGCGTCGCCGCCTCGGCCAGCGCCGCGGTCGCCTCTTCGCCGCGCACCTCCGCCCCCTCCAGGCGCGCGATCTCGGCGCGGCAGCGCTCGGCGTGGGCGAGCACCGACTCGACCGTGCCGCCGTGCTTGCGTTCGAGCCGGTCGAGAGCTTCCAGTCGTTCTTCCACCGCGACCAGGCCGCCCGGATCGGCGGCGATGCCCTCGGCGTAGTCGCGCAGCTCCGCCGCCACGTCGCCGACCTCGACGTTCAGCGCCGCGACCCGCTCGGCGATCCGGTCGAGCGTCGGGTCCACCCCGCCCGCCGCGCCGAGCTTCGATTCGGCCTCGGCCAGCGTCGCCGCCGCGCCGCCGCCTTCGAGGTCGGCCCCCGCCAACCCGGCGTGGGCGCCGGCCGCCGCGGCGTGCAGGCCCTCGGCGTGGCGCAGCCGCTCGCGATCGGCCGCCAGGGCGTCACGCTCCTCCGGGTCGGGTTCGACTTCCTCGATCTCGGAGAGCTCATACCGGTAGAGGTCGAGATCGCGCTCCCGCGAGCCCTCGCGCTCGCGCAGCTCGGCCAGCTCGGCGGACAGGCGGCCGACCTCGCGGTGCGCCTCGCGATATTCCTCGCGCAGCGCCAGGTGCTTGGCTCCGGCGAAGCCGTCGAGCACCTCCATCTGGGCCGAGGAGATCGTCAGCTTGCGGTGCTCGTGCTGCCCGAAGAAGGCGACGAGGCGCCCGCCGAGCGCCTTCAGGTCCGCGGCCGTGGCCGCGCGCCCGGCGACGAAGGCGCTGGTCCGCCCGCCCGCCGAGACCCGGCGTCCCAGCACCACCTCCTCGGCACCCGCGGGGAGCCGCTCGGCGAGCTCCGCCAGCTCCGGGTCGTCGAGCAGCCCGGCGGGCAGGTCGAAGACGCCCTCTACCCACGCCTCCTCGGCGCCTGGCCGCACGATCCCCGATTTCGCCTTGCCGCCCATCAGCAGGTCGAGCGAGTGGGCGAGCACCGTCTTCCCCGCGCCGGTCTCCCCGGTGATCGCGTTCAGGCCCTCGCCGAGCCGCAGTTCGGCCCGTTCGATCAGCAGCAGGTTCTCGATCCTCAGCTCACGCAGCACACATCCGGTTTAGCACCGGCCGCGGCGGATCAAGCGGCATCAGGAGCGCTATTTGCGGGCTCCTGGGGCTGGTTCTCGCCCTGCTGCACGAAAGAAGAGGACCGGGTGAGCGCGAATCCGGCGAGCGCGCCGACGATCGAGACGATCGCCCCGATCAGCAGGATCGAGTTGAAGGCGCTGACGAAGGCGACATCGGAGGCATGGACGGCTTTCGCGTGGAGGCCCGGCGGCAGGTTCAAGGCGGCGACTCCGCGCGAGCCGCTCGAGGCGACGATTTCGCCGAGCCCCTTGGGCGCGCGCGGCAGCAGCTCGCCGAGCTTCGAGTTGATCTGGGACTGGAAGACGGCGCCGAGCGCGGCCACGCCGGTGGAGATCCCAACCTGGCGGAAGGTCGAGTTGATCCCGGAGCCCATCCCCGATTTCTCCGGCGGGACCACGGCGATCGCCGACTGCGCGATCGCCGGGTTCACGATCCCGACGCCGAGACCGCTGACGATGAAGCCGACCAGGAGCGTGGTCCAGGTCGAGGAAGGCGTGACCCCGTGCATGAGGAGGAGCCCGACGCCGACGAGTGCCATGCCCACGCCGAAGAGGACCCGGATCGCGACCCGGTTGAGGAACTGCCCGGCGAAGATCGATGCCACGAAAGCGAGGACCGTCTGCGGCAAGAAGCGCACGCCGGCCTCGAGCGGTGAGTAATCGAGCACGCCTTGCATGTAGATCGTGAGGTAGAGGAAGAGGGCGAACATGCTCGCCGAGAGCGTGAAGGCGACCGCCGAGACCCCGTTGAACGCCGGGTTACGGAAGAGCGACAGGTCGAGCATCGGGTGACGGCTTCGCATCTCGATCGCGGCGAAAGCGACGAGCAGCAGGACCGCCCCGCCCAGGCAGGCGACGATCGGCAGGCTCCCCCAGCCTTCGGGGTTGCCGCGGATCAGCCCGAAGATGAGGAGGAAGAGCGCCGCCGAGAAGGTGACAAGACCGGGGATGTCGAGCGGTTCCGGTTCTTTGCCGAAGACGTTGCGGACCTTTTTCTCGGTCAGGACCATCGCGACGATCCCGATCGGGACGTTGACGAAGAAGATCCACTCCCAGCCGAAGCTCTCGGTGATCACGCCGCCGATCAGCGGGCCGACCGCGACCGCGCCGCCGACCGTCGCGCCCCAGACGCCGAAGGCCGTCGCCCGCTCTTTGCCCTGGAACTCCTGGCCGATCAGCGCCAGCGCGGTGGCGAACATGCCGGCGCCGCCGATGCCCTGCAGGCCGCGGCAGAGGTTCAGCAGCGTCGGGTCGTTGCTGATCCCGCACAGGAACGAGGCGAAGGTGAAGACGCCGAAGCCGATCGTGAAGACGCGCCGCCGTCCCAGGCGGTCGCCGAGGCTGCCCGCGGTGAGCAGGAACGAGGCGAGCATCAGCGAGTAGGCGTCGACCACCCACTGGAGTGACGAAAGGCTGGCGTGCAGCGAGCGCTGGATGTCAGGGAGCGCGACGTTGACGATCGTCACGTCGAGAAGCAGCATGAAAGTCGCCACGGAGACGAGCGTGAGAGTCCACCATTTGCGCTCCATTCAGACCGCCAGGTGCCCGAACTTGTCGCGAATACGCCCGTAGAAGCTCGTCCCGGCCAGTTGGCCGAGGCAGCCCGCGGATTCGACGAAGCTGATCTCGAGGTCGTCGCCGGACGCGAGGTCGCCGAACTCGGTGCCGTCGAGGGCGATTTCGACCGGCTCGCGGTCGGGCGCGTTGCCGACGGTGAGGACGTCATGCGGGGCGACGACCAGCGCCCGGGCCGTCAGCGAATGCGGCGCGATGTAGCTGACCACGTAGCCCTTGACGCCCCAGGCGAGGATCGGGCCCTGGTTGGCGAGGTTGTAGCCGGTGGAGCCGACCGGGGTCGCGGCGACGAGGCCGTCACAGCGCACGTGGCCGACCTCGTCGGAGGCGACGCGGTAGCTCAGCTCGGCGACCCGGTCGTGCGGGCGGCGCTGCAGGGTCACGTCGTTGAAGCCGATGCCGGATCGGCCGCCGGCCTCGACCCGGATCGCGGGCAGCTCGATCGTCTCGACGTCGCCGTCGAGGGCGCGGAGGATCCCTTCCTCGGCGTGCACGCGCTCGACCGCGGCGAGGAACCCGACCGTGCCGAAATTGATGCCGAACACCGGCACCCTCGTGCCGGCGAAGCGACGAAGCGCGTGCAGGATCGTCCCGTCTCCGCCGAGGACCAGGCATAGGTCCGGCGTCTCGCCGTCCTTCTCCAGCTCCACTCCGGCCGCTTCGGCGCCGTGCTTGTCGAGCTCGTTCTGGTCGGCGACCAGCCGCCAGCCCGCCGCCTTGGCGGCAGCGGCGGCCACCGGCACCGCCTCGGTCGCGGCGGGCGGGTGCGAATGGGTGATCAGCGCGGCGGTCTTCATCCGCTGCCCCTTACCCGTCGGATCCGGCGCCATCGCCCGTCCCGACGTCCACGCTCGCCGCGTCCGCGGCCGCGACAGCCGCCTCGAGGTCGTCCACCTCGGGTCCCTCGCCCCCGCACCACACGAAGGTCTCGCGATTGCCTTTCGGCCCGGGCAGCCGGGAAGAGGCGATGCCGCGGATCGGCAGGCCCAGCTCGCGCGCCGCCAGCGCCACCTTCAGCACCGCCTCCTGGCGGTCGGCGGGGTCGCGGACGACGCCGCGGCCGACCCGTCCCTTCTCCAGCTCGAACTGCGGCTTCACCATCGCCAGCATCTCGCCGCCGGGCACCAGACATGTGGCGACCGCGGGCAGGACCTTGGCGAGGCCGATGAAGGAGACGTCGACGGTCGCCAGCGAGGCGAGAAACGGCAGGTCGGCGGGCCCCAGCGCGCGGGCGTTAAGGCGCTCGATCACGGTCACCCGGGGGTCCTTGCGCAGACGGGCGTCGATCTGGCCGTAGGCGACGTCCACCGCGGCGACCCGCGCCGCGCCCCGCTGCAGCATGCAGTCGGTGAAGCCGCCGGTCGAGGCACCGACGTCGAGGCAATCGCGCCCATCGAGGTCGATCCCGAGCTGCTCCAGCGCGTTCTCCAGCTTGATTCCGCCGCGGGAGACGAACCGCGGCCGCGCCTCCAGCACGAATTCGGCCTCCGGCTCGACCAGCTGACTCGGGCGCAGCGCGACCGGCCCGTCGGTGCCGACCCGGACTTCGCCCGCCCGGACCGCTCCCGCGGCCGCCGAGCGCGACGGAAAGAGCCCCCGCTCGGCCAGAACAGCGTCTATCCGGGCCTTCTTCATCAGCGGAAAGCTACAGCGACCCTCAAACGACTCCCCGGATCTTGCGCGTACCTGTTTACGGCCTTTTAGCGATCAAGCCTTGCCGAGACCCCCCAACTGGTATACAAGGAAGGCCTCCTAATCATCCGTCCGAAATCAAATTTGGCTCCAGAGCAGGCGAATTCCCTGAAAATCGCCCCTCTGTGACCCCACTCACAGACATTCAGCACATACGTTCGTACGCTGTTCAAGGATTCAGTCGGAGCAACCGATAGGAAACAAAACACAAAACTTCTTGGTCGAGTCCCGCGTCGTAAATTTTGCCCCAAATGCTTCCCACATTTGGCGCACACGACACAACTGGGCTCACCTACCTCCCACGGATCCACATATATAGAGATACATATCTCTCCTCCCTGTAGTAACCCCAGAAGCGCCCCTCCTCCCCGGAGGGGCGTTTTCTGTTGTGGGGCCCCTAGAGCCGATGACTCCGCTCAGCGTGGGCGTCCCGTTGGTCGCAGGCGAGTCGGTCCGCGCGCTGGTTCAACTCGACACCCGTGTGACCGGCGACCTTCACCCATTCCACGTCGCGACGGTCAACCTCGGTGGACAGCTTCTTCCACAGGTCGGGGTTCTTCACCGGCTTCCCGTTCGCCGTCAGCCAGCCGTTGCCTTGCCAGCCCTCAAGCCGTTCTCGGAAGTTCTTCATCACGTAGGTGGAGTCGGTGTGGATGCGCACGCGCGCGGGCGCGGGCAAATCGCGCAATCCCGCGATGACCGCCATCAGCTCCATCCGGTTGTTCGTGGTTTCGAAGGCGCCGTCCGAGACCTCCCACTGCTCGGCAACGCTGCCGTCGGGACGGCGGGCGACCAGCACTGCCGCGTACCCACCGGCGCCGCTGGTTTTGTGGGCGCAGGCGCCGTCGGTCCAGATGTCGTACGTGAGGTCGCTGGGTGAAGTCATGATGCCCGCAGTCTGCCTTTCGTAGTGCGACGTGTTCGCGTGGAGCCCGGGCTCAGTTGCCCTTGGCCGCTTCCCGGATGCCCGATTCGAATTCGCTCGTCGCGTCGAAGACTTCGTCGGCCGGAGGTAGTTCGATCTTCGGCACGCGGCCGAATTCGACGAAGTTGATGTCCATCTCGGTAGTGGTCGATTGGCTGCTTTGGCCGATCGAGCCGGTGACCACGATTCGCATCCGCCGAACGCGATCCTGGGAATCGATCCAGACGTCGGCATGGGGCGCCGAGAAATGGGTCTTCACGCCGAAGATTTCTTCGGTGGCGGGGAAGTTGCCGCGGTAGTGGGTGGCGGGCACCCCGTCGACGTCATCAGTTCCGACTTCTTCCGCATCCATGACCCGTTCGAGGACCTTCAGTCCTTCCTGGGGACCGCCCTGGGCCGGGGACGCGCCGCCTTGGAGCTTTGCCGCGCCCGCGAGGTCCAGCTTCATCCACTTCTTGCCTTCGGTGATCGATTCGAGGCCTTCCGAGCTCGTGTACGAGGTGGTGCCGTCGGCGATCGATTCGGCTTCGGCTTCCTTGCCGTTCGAGAGGCCTTTGACGGTGAGCGTCCCCTGGGCCCTCCCGCTGTTTTCGAAGTCCATCGTTCCGGACTCGACGAGCCCTTCGGGCGAATTCGACACGGTCACCTTCGCCTTGATCGTGGCTCGCCCGCCCGGCTCGCGTTGGGTGACCTCGGCCGCCTTCGCGATCGCGTTCAGCGCCCCGCCGCCACCGCCGCTTCCCTGCGCCAGGATGACCACGGCGGCGGCGACGATCACCACCGCCACTCCCGCACCAATCCACTTCTTCCCCCGTTCCATGCCGTGCAGAATATGCCTCGGGCGCCTGAACGGTGGCCATCGCGGAGTGGACCTCCCGCATTCCGGGTAGGAATCCGGCGTGCGCTCGTCCCTCGCACTCCTTGTCGCGGTCCTGACCGCCCTCGGGCTCGCTGCCTGTGGCGGTGGCGGGAGCAGCACCGACGAGGGGCCGACGGCGGAGGAGGAAGTCAAGGTCGCCGCGGTGCGGGCGGCCGAGAACGGGGATGCCGCCGGCTTCTGCCGTGAGGAAGCCAGCAAGGCCTACATCGCGCGCATCTACGGCGGGGACGTGAAGAAGTGCGCGGGCTCCGATGGGACGGTCCCGGAACATCCCTCCGAGGCGACGGCCTCAAAGGTGAAGGTCAAACGGGACCAGCGGCACGCCACGGTGACGGTCAGCCTCTCGGGTGGCGACCTCGACGGAGCCTCCGGCGCGATCGAGATGGTCAAGGAAGACGGCGCCTGGAAGGTGGACGAATTCGACGACGCGTTCATCCGCTCGGCCTTCCTGGCGTCGATCAAGACCGTGGACGAAGGAGCGGTCTCGACCCCGGGGATGAAGGCCTGCTTCACCAAGCAGATCAAGGCGATGCCGGCGGCAACGATCCGGGACCTCACCTACGCCTCCGACCAAGGCAACGTCAAGGAGCAGAACAAAGGCCTCCTGAAGATGGCCGAAAAGTGCCCCGAGTCTGCCCTCGCCGAATACGGCGCCAGAACGCTCACGGACGAACTGAACATCAAACCCGGCGTCCATAAGCCCGGCTACGTCAAGTGCCTGCGCAAGGAACTCGAATTCCTGCTCGAAGTCACCGGCATCACCACCGAACTGCTGGCCGAACACCCAGGCTTCGCGGCGGTCGCGGCGCTCGAAGGCATCGTCGAGGGCGCCAAGAAAAACTGCGGCGGCTGAGCCCGCGCTCCCTTCCGCTGTGCAACTATCGGGTTGCACGTGGAAGAATGGAAGGGGTCGCCTGTGAGGATCGTCGTCATCGGAGGAACCAAGTTCGTCGGCCCGGCGGCGGTCGGTCGGCTGGTCGCCGCGGGTCACGAGGTCGCCGTCGCGCACTCAGGCGCGCACGAGCACCCGGCGGTCGAGGCCGTCGAGCACCTGCACCGCGACCGCGGCGCGCTTCTCTCCCCCGGTGGCCTCGTCGACTCCTGGCGTCCGGAGGTCCTTGTCGACACGTTCCCTGGCGGCGCGTCGGCTGAGAAGGGTGAGCAGCTCGCCGCGTGCGCGGCGCGGACCGGCGCCCGGGTCGTCGCGATCAGCTCGGTGGACGTCTATCAGCACGGCGTCGACTCCGGGATGGGAGACGGGAGCGGGACGCTGACGATGACCGTCGATCCGATCCCGTTGCGCGAGGACGCTCGCCGGCGCGTCGCGCCCTACCCCGGCGCCGCGGCGGGCCACGACAACGTCGCGATGGAGGGCGCGCTCGAGGCAGTGGGCGCTCCCGCGACGCTGCTACGTCCCGGCGCCATCTACGGCCCCCACCCAACCGCCCGCGAGTGGATGCTGGTGCGGAAGATCGCGCTTGGCGACCACGACCTCCCGCTGCCCGACGGGGGCGTCCAGCTCTTCCACCGGGTTGCGCTCGATCGCCTTTCTCGGGCCATCGTCGCCGCGGCCGAACGGGCCACCGACGCTCCGTGGGCGTGCAACGTCGTCGACCCGTACGACCGCGACTACTCCGGCCTGGCGCGGCGGGTCGGCGAGATCCTGGACTGGGATTGGGAGCCGCGGCGGGTCCCCTTCTCCGAGGACGTCCACCCCTGGCAGACGAGCCATTCCATGCTCGCCTCCGACCGCCGCCTGCGCGACGATCTCGGCGTCGGTCCCGACCAGCCCGACCCCGACGACGCCCTGCGGGAGACGGTCGAGTGGCTCTGGGGGCACCGCGAGGAAATCCTCGCGGGCGAGCGGCGCTAGTCGGGCGTCAGCGCTCGTTGGTAGACAGACCGGGTGCGGACAGCCGCGGACATCGAGAAGGCGCTTGCCGAGGTCGGGACCGCCGAGCGGGCCGCGGGGAGCAAGCGCTACCTGAAGAGCAGCCTGCGCCACCTCGGGGCAAGCGTGCCGGAGACGCGCGAGGAGGCAAAGGCGGCGGCGGGGGAAGTCGGCTCGCGCAAGGAGCTGCGGGCGCTGGCCGAGGAGCTCTGGGCGGAGCCGGTGCTCGAGCGGCGGAGCTGCGCCGCGTTCCTGCTCGACTACCGGGTCGACCTCCTGGGGCCGGGGGACATCCCGGCGATCAAACGCTTCGTCGCGAGCTCGGAGACGTGGGCGCTCGTCGACCCACTCTCCGCTGATCTGCTCGGCCACCTGCTGCTCGCGCATCCGGACGCGGCCGTGCGGCTCGACCCTTGGACCGGGGACCGGAACTTCTGGGTCCGCCGCGCGGCGCTGCTGTCCCAGATCCGGCCGCTGAAAGCGGGCGCCGACTTCGATCGCTTCGCCGGCTGGGCCGACGCGATGCTCGACGAGCGCGAGTTCTTCATCCGCAAGGCGATCGGCTGGGTGCTCCGGGAAGCGGGCAAGGCGCGCGCGGCGGAGGTCTACGAGTGGCTGCTGCCCCGAGCGCCCCGCGCCTCCGGGGTGACGACGCGCGAGGCGGTCAAGTACCTGGAGCCCGACCAGCGCGAGGCGATCCTTGCGGCCTGAAGCTAGGCGCCCGGGCAAGGGACGGTGTCTCTGGAGGCTGGCGCCCGGGTAGGGACGCTGCCCTCTCGGCGGCGGCCCTGGCAGGCTGTGGCCGCCGCCGAGAGGGCGGGTCTGTGGGGAGTGACGGATCCGCGGAGGTGTCGCGACGCGGGGCGCACGCGGGTCCCACGAGGATGTGACGGGACTCACATCTCGTGACGGAGAGCGTAGGAAGTCCACACTTCCGTGCGTGTCGTCGGGAGCCCTCGGGAGGCGCGGTCGACCTACGGTCCGCCCCGCTGGCGCGGTCGACCCAGGGTCCGGGAGACGGACCTCAGGTCGACCGCGCCCCGTGCACCGGACCTTAGGTCGACCGCGCAAGGGCCCGCCCGGACCTGTGCCCACTTCCCGACGTTTCTCCCGAACCCCTCACGTCCTGGGCGTCTCATCGCGGTCACAGCCAGCCAGGACCGCGATGAGACGCCCAGGACTTCCCTAGGACTGCCGCCGCGGCGGGAACCCGCCGTCCAGTCGCCCGCCGCACGCCGTGGATCGATCATTTAGCCGCGTACCCCTAGATCACGAACGGGATCAGCATCTTCGTCCGTGCTCGATAGGCCGGGTAGGCGCGCGGGAAGATGGCACCGAGGTTCTTTTCCTCGACCGTCGCCGAATAGACGAAGAAGACGGCCAGGACCGCGCCCACGAGGAGGGCGAGCAAGTTGACGGAGAGGGCCGTGCCGATGACCGCGGTTAGGATCCCGGTGTAGATCGGGTGGCGGACCAGGCGGTACGGGCCGGAGGTGACGAGCTCGGGTTCCTCCTTGATCGTCATCGGCATGCCCCAGTTGCGGCCGATGTGGACTCGGGCCCAGACGGCGAAGCCGAGGCCGCATGCGACGACGAGGATGCCGATGACCGGGAGGACGGTGCCGTGGACCTCGAGGCCCCCGGTGTCGACGAGGGTGAAGAGAGCGATCAGGGCGATCGCGAGGAGCGCGCGCAGCGGCATCCCCCGCCAGCTCCTCGTGCCCCGCTTCGACCCCAGCGCCGAGAGACCCCAGTAGCCCCAGAAAACGAGCCAGAGGACGACGACGATGAGATGTGGCGCGGTCATCGGACGACATCGGGTTGTAGCGGACTTAGGTCGTGAGGGCGTTCACGACCTGGGCGGCGGCGAAGTGGCCGGTGGAGATCGCGCTCGCCACTGAGGGGGCGTGGGCGAGGAGGTCGCCGGCGGCGTAGAGGCCGGGGACGCCGGCGTTGCCGGTGGCGTCGACTTCGATCGCCTCGTCGGTGATCGGGGAGACGGGGGCGCGGGCCGCGCCGAGCTGGTCGGGCAGGTCGGAGCGGCGGTGCAGGGTGATGCCGACCAGGAGGCCGCCGAGGGGGCGCTTCGAGCCGTCCTCGAAGACGACCGCGGTCAGGGACGATCCCGGGCCCTCGACCGCGGCGACCGGACGGTCGTCGACCCCCACCCCGGCCCCGGCGAGGCGCTCGGCGGCGTCCGGCGCGAGGTCGCCACCGTCGCTCAGCAGCGTCACGCTGTCGCTCCAACTGCGCAGCAGAAGGACGCGGTGGACGGCCATCTCATCGGCGCCGAGAACGGCGAGGTCCCGGTCGCGCACCTCCCAGCCGTGGCAGAACGGGCAGTGGAAGACCGAGCGTCCCCAACGCTCGCGCGCGCCGGGGAGGTCGGGATAGCGGTACTCCATGCCGGTCGCCAGCAGGACGGTGCGGGAAGCGATCTCGGACCCGTCGCTGAGCTCGAGGGCGAAGCCGTCGGGACGGCGCTCGCCGCGGAGCGCCTCGGCGTCGCGCACCTCGACGTCGTCGTAGGCGGCCAGCTCCTCGCGTCCGGCGGCATAGAACTCGGCGGGCGGCCGCTGATCGTTGCCGAGCAGCCCGCCGATGCCCTCCGCCGCGAGGTTGCTCTGCCCGCCGACATCCAACAGCAGCGTCCGCCGGCGCGCCCGCCCGAGGACCAGGCCGGCGCTCAGTCCCGCCGCGCCACCACCGACGATCACGCAATCCCATTGAGAAGTCATGGCGGGATGCTCGCCCCGCCCGGCGTCTGTGTCAATCTGTATTGCCGTAATGGCAACGCCCGAGCACAGCGACAGCAGCGGCGAATCGATCGACCTGCGCGTCCGCCGGCGCCTCCGCGACCTACGGGCGGAACGCGGGCTCACCCTCGCCCAGGTCGCCGCGCGCGCGAGCCTCGACGTCTCGACCCTCAGCCGCCTCGAGTCCGGCAAGCGCCGCCTCACCCTCGACCACCTGCCCGGCCTCGCCGGCGCCCTCGGCGTCTCGATCGACGAGCTGATCGGCGCTCCCCCCTCCTTCGACCCGCGCGTCCGCGGCGAGGCGATCCGCCACGACGGCATGACCCTGTGGCCGCTGACCCGCGAAGGCCACGGCGCCGGCCTCACCGCCTACAAGGCCCACATCAGCGCCCGCCGCCGCAAGCCGCCGGCCGAGCTCGGCGTCCACGCGGGCAGCGACTGGCTCTACGTCCTCTCCGGCCGGGCCCGGCTGGTGCTGGGCGAGCACGAGCACCTGCTCGAGCCAGGCGAGGCGGCCGAGTTCAGCACCTGGACCCCGCACTGGTTCGGCGCCGTCGACGGCCCGGTCGAGGTGATCCTCGTCGTCGGCCCCGACGGCGAGCGGGTCCACGTGCACCGGTAGCCCGGCGCGGGAATTTGGCAAGCTCCGCGGATGGATTGCGTCTGCGGCTGCGGCCGGAACCTCCCCAAGGACTCCGCCGATCGGAACTACATCGCCGCCAGCGTCGCGATCGAGCTGCTGGTCTGGGACAAGAACCGGGCGCTGCCGGGGCCGATCCCGGACGGGCGCGAAGGGCTGATCGCGCGCGGGGTCGAGTGCTACGAGCGGCTGCTGTACGCGCTGCACGGCGAAGGGCCGGGGGACCCGGACCTGGAGAGCAAAGCCTGGCTCGAAGAATCGAAGGAGATGCGGGCGCACCGCTCCGACATGACCAAGGGGCGGTTCTTCGGCGGCAACGCGCCGAACGTCAGCAAGGAGGACATGGCGCGGATCGACCGTCGGCACCCGGAGCGGAGCTTCACCGGCGGGGACGAGGCGGACCGGTCCGCGGCGGTGCCGCAGCTCGAGCGCCTGCAGGCCCTCCGCGACGAGGGCGTCCTCACCGACGAGGAGTTCGCCGCCGCGAAAGCGCGCCTCCCCGGAGGCGGCTGACCCTCAGTCCTCGTCGCCCTCGGCGGCGATCTGCCGCTCCAGCTCCGCCATCACGCCCGGGTCGCGCAGCGTCGTCACGTCGCCCAGCGCCCGCCCCTCGGCGATGTCGCGCAGCAGGCGGCGCATGATCTTGCCCGAGCGCGTCTTCGGCAGGTCGTCGGCCCAGATGATCCTCTTCGGCCGGGCGAATTTGCCGATCCGCGCGGCGACGCTCTCGCGGATGCCCGCCATCACCTCCTCGGAGGGCTCGACCCCACCGTTCAGCGTGACGAAGGCGCAGATCGCCTGGCCGGTATCGGGGTCGGACTGGCCGATCACCGCCGCCTCGGCGACCTGGGGGTGGGCGACGATCGCCGACTCGACCTCGGCGGTCGAGAGCCGGTGCCCGGAGACGTTGACCACGTCGTCGATCCGCCCGATCACCCAGAAGTAGCCGTCGGGGTCGCGGCGGGCGGCGTCGCCGACCAGGTAGCGGTCACGTCCGAACCTGGAGAAGTAGGTCTCGACGAAGCGCTCGTCCTCCTTGTAGAGGGTGCGGAGCATCGAGGGCCACGGCTTCTCCAGCATCAGCAGTCCCTGGCCCTCGGCGACGGGAGTCCCGTCCTTCTCGTCGACCACCGCGGCCTCGACCCCCGGGAAGGCCCTCGTCGCCGAGCCGGGCTTCGTCGCCGTGATCCCCGGCAGCGGCGTGATCATGATCGCGCCGGTCTCGGTCTGCCACCAGGTGTCGACGATCGGGCACCTCTCTCCCCCGATCACCTTGTGGTACCAGAGCCAGGCCTTCGGGTTGATCGGCTCGCCCACCGACCCGAGCAGCCGCAGGCTCGAGAGGTCGTACTTCTCCGGGATCTCGGCGCCCCATTTGATGAAGGTGCGGATCGCGGTCGGCGCCGCGTAGAGGATCGTCGCGCCGTAGTCCTGGACGATCTCCCACCAGATGCCCTTGTGGGGGTAGTCTGGTGCCCCCTCCCACATCACGCTGGTCGCCCCGTTGGCGAGCGGGCCGTAGACGATGTAGGAGTGGCCGGTGATCCAGCCGACGTCGGCGGCGCACCAGTACACGTCGGACTCCGGCTTCAGGTCGAAGACGTGGCGGTGCGTGGTGGTGACCCCGGTGAGGTAGCCGCCGGTGGTGTGGAGGATCCCCTTCGGGCTGGCGGTCGAGCCGGAGGTGTAGAGGATGAAGAGCGGGTGCTCGGCCTCCATCGGCTCGGCCGGGCACTCGGGGTCGGCGGCGGCGCAGACGTCGTCGTAGAAGACGTCGCGGCCCTCGGTCATCGGGCACGGGGTGCCGGTGGCGCGGATCACGACGATCTTCTCCAGCGTCTCGAGGTCGCCCATCTCGGAGTCGACCTGCTGCTTGATCGGCGCCGTCTTCCCCTTGCGCCTGGCGCCGTCGACGGTGACGAGCGCCTTGGCCTCGGCGAATTCCATCCGCTCGCGGACCGACTCGGCGCTGAAGCCGCCGAAGACGACGTTGTGGACCGCGCCGATCCGCGCGCAGGCGAGCATCGCCACGGCGACCTCGGGGATCATCGGCAGGTAGATCCCGACCACGTCGCCCTTGCGCACTCCCAGGTCCTTGAGCGCGTTGGCGAAGCGCTGCGTGTCGGCGAGCAGCTCGGCGTAGGTGACGTCGCGGCGCTCCCCCTCCTCGCCGCGCCAGTGGTAGGCGACGCGGTCGCCGTTCCCGGCGGCGACGTGGCGGTCGAGACACTGGGCCGAGGCGTTGATCCGCCCGTCCTCGAACCATTTGTAGAAGGGCGGGTCGGAGTCGTCGAGGCCGACGGTGGGCTCGACGTCCCAGTCGAGCAGTTCCTTGGAGCGCGCCGTCCACCACCCCACCGGGTCGGCGGCGGCCTCCTCGTAGATCGCCGGGTCGCTCCACCCCGCCCCCTCGCGGAACTCCGCGGGCGGCTCGAAGGTCTCGATCTCCAGCATGCGCTCGAGCTCCTGCTCGAGCGCGGTGTTGTCACCCATGGTCTCGCTCATCCGTCCCTCCTACGTCGACTGCCACAAGCCTATGCGGCGGCGCTGCGGATCGCCGCCTGGGCGGCGGCGACGCGGGCGACGGGCACTCGGTACGGCGAGCAGGACACGTAGTCGATCCCGTTGTTGTAGAAGAAGTCGATCGAGTCCGGGTCTCCCCCGTGCTCGCCGCAGACGCCGAGCTTCAGGTCCACCTTCGTCTTGCGGCCGAGCCAGGCGCCCATGCGGACCAGCTGGCCGACCCCCGGCGTGTCGAGCGTCTCGAACGGCGAGCGGTCGAAGACCTTCACGTCGATATAGCGCCCGAGGATCTTGCCCTCGATGTCGTCGCGGCTGAAGCCGAGCGCCGTCTGGGTCAGGTCGTTGGTGCCGAAGGAGAAGAATTCGGCCTCCTCGGCGATCTCGTCGGCGCGCAGGCAGGCGCGCGGCAGCTCGATCATCGTCCCGACCGTGTAGTCGCGGCCGCGCTCCACCCCGACGCGCTCGCCGATCGCGTCGATCTGCTCGCGCAGGATCTCCAGCTCGCGCCGGTAGTCGACCAGCGGCACCATGATCTCGGCGCCGACCTCGAGGCCGCGGTCGCGCGTGGCGGCGAGGGCGGCGAAGATCGCCTCCACCTGCATCTCGTAGATCGCCGGGAAGAGGATTCCCAGGCGCACCCCGCGGGTGCCGAGCATCGGGTTGACCTCCTGCAGGTTCCGCACCCGGGCGAGGTTGCTTTCGAGCGTCGCGACGTCGGCGCTCCCCGCGGCCTCGGCCTCGCGCAGGCGCTCTTCGATCTCCGGCAGCCCCGGCAGGAACTCGTGGAGCGGCGGGTCGAGCAGGCGGATCGTCACCGGACACCCCTCCATCGCCGCGAAGATCTCTTCGAAGTCGCCCTGCTGGAGCGGCAACAGCTTCCGCAGCCCCTTCTGGCGATCCTCGTCGCTGTCGGCAAGGATCACCGCGACGATCGGCTCGCCCCGCTCCTCGCCGAAGAACATGTGCTCGGTGCGGCAGAGGCCGATCCCTTCGGCGCCGAACTCGCGGGCGCGCGTCGCGTCCTCCGGCGTGTCGGCGTTGGCGCGGACGCCGAGCTGGCGCGCGTCGTCGGACCAGGCGAGCATGGTCTCAAAGGCCTCGCTCATCTGCGGCCGGATCAGCGGCACGTCGTCGCCGGTCACGGTCCCGGCGGTGCCGTCGATCGCCACGCGGTCCCCGGCGCGCAGGAGGACCTCGCCGCCGCGGCGGATCTCGCCTGCCTCGGAGTCGATCTCGAGCGACGCCGCGCCGGTCACCGCCGGCACGCCCATGCCGCGGGCCACCAGCGCCGCGTGGGAGGCCTTGCCGCCCTCCGAGGTGAGGATGCCGAGCGCGGCGTGGAACCCGGCGACGTCGTCGGCCTCGGTGAACTGGCGGGCGAGGATCACGTCGCGGCCCTCCGCCGCCGCCTCGATCGCGACCGCGGCGCTGAAGACCAGCTCGCCCTTCGCCGCGCCGGGCGAGGCGGCCACGCCGGAGGCGAGGATCTCGTAGGTCGTTTCCGGATCGAAGGTCGGGTGGAGCAGCGCGTCGAGAGCTTCGGCGTCGATCGTCATCAGCGCCGCGTCGCGCTCCAGCAGCCCCTCGGCGACCGCGTCGACGGCGAAGCGCACCGCTGCCTGCGCGGGCCGCTTCGCGCCTCGCGTCTGCAGCATGTAGAGGCGGCCTTCCTCGACCGTGAACTCGGTGTCCTGCATGTCGCCGTAGTGGCGCTCGAGGGTCCGCAGGATGTCCATCAGCTGCGCATGGACCTCCGGCTGCCAGTCGGCCAGCTCGCGGATGTCACGCGGGGTCCGCACGCCGGAGACGACGTCCTCGCCCTGGGCGTTCGGCAGGAAGTCGCCGGAGGGCTCTGGTGCTCCGGTCACCTCATCGCGGCTGAAGGCGACGCCCGACCCGGAGTCCTCGCCCTTGTTGCCGAAGACCATCTGCTGGACGTTCACCGCGGTGCCCCAGTCGTCGGGAATGCGGTTGATGCGGCGGTAGCTGACCGCGCGCTCGCCGGTCCAGGAGTCGAAGACGGCGCCGATCGCGCGGCGCAGCTGGTCGGCGGGGTCGGTCGGGAAGTCGTAGAGCTCCTGGAAGCGCCTGACCAGTGTGCGCAGGCTCTCGGGGCCGAGCTCGGTGTCCTCGCGGACGCCGCGCTCGCGCTTCTCGGCGGCGATCAGGTCCTCGAAGCGCTTGCCCTCGATCCCCAGCACCACGTTGCCGAACATCTGCACGAAGCGCCGGTAGGAATCCCAGGCGAAGCGCTCGTTGCCCGTGCGGGTGGCGAGGCCCTCGACCGAGGCGTCGTTCAGCCCCAGGTTGAGGACCGTGTCGAGCATGCCGGGCATCGACTCGCGGGCGCCGGAGCGGACCGACACCAGCAGTGGGTCCTCAGGGTCGCCGAGGCGCTTGCCCGCCTGCTCCTCCAGCCGCGCCAGCGCGGCGGCGACCTGATCGCCCAGCCCCTCCGGGAACTCGTCGGCCCCCATGTAGGCGACGCAGGCCTCGGTGGTGATCGTGAAGCCCGCGGGGACGCGCTCGGGCCCGAGGATCCGCGTCATCTCGGCGACGTTCGCACCCTTGCCACCGAGCAGCTCGCGCATCTCGCGCGAGCCCTCGGAGAAGTCATAGACCCACTTCATCGAACCCTCCTTGTACCCGGATCGTTGGAAGCCCGCTCAGAGCGCGAGCGAGAGCGGCTCTTCGAGCAGGCTGCGGATCCGGGCCAGGAACTCGGCGGCCGGGGCGCCGTAGAGGATGCGGTGGTCACAGGCCAGGGTGACGCCGAGCAGGTGAGCGGTCGTGATCTCGCCGTCGCGGACCACCGGCTTCTCGGCGATCGCCCCGACCGCGAGGATCGCCGCCTGCGGGGCGTTGATCACCGCGGAGAAGTTGCTCACGCCGTACATCCCGAGGTTCGAGACCGTGAACGTCCCTCCCGAGAGCTCGGGCGGCGTGATCGACCCGTCGCGGACCTTGCCCGCCAGCCTCCGTGCGTCCGAGGCGATCTCCCGCAGCCCCTTCTTATCTGCGTCGAAGACGGTCGGCACCACGAGCGCGTCCTGCGCCGCCACCGCGACCCCGACGTTCACCCGCGAATAAAGCTCGAAGCGCCCGTCCTTATAGGAGCCGTTCGCGAGCGGGTGCTCGCGCAGGGCGAGGGCGCATGCCTTGACGACCATGTCGTTGAACGAGGGCACGACCTCCCCCTCCGGCGTCAACGCCTTCAACCGACCGCGGGCGGCGACCGCCGCCGACATGTCGATCTCCGACTGCAGGTAGAAATGAGGCGCGGTGGCCTTGGACTCCGCCATCCGCCGCGACACCACCTGCTGCAACCGCGTGAGCTCCCGGTACTCGACCGAACCCTTGGCGGTTTGGGTCTCCTGCGGCGCCGAGGCAGCCGGTGCGGCGGCCGGAGCCTGCGAGATGGCCACGCCTGCTCCCTCCACATCAGCCTTGACGATCCGCCCCCCCGGACCGGACCCGGTCACCGAGGAAAGATCAACCCCGTTCTCCTGCGCGATCCGTCGAGCCAGCGGCGACGCTTTGACCCTGTCCGCCCGCGCTCCGGGTGGCGCTGTAGGGGGGACCGTCGCTGAGGAAGCTTTAGCTACCGGAGGCGACGGTGGGTCCCCTGCAGCGACAGGACCCGCGGCCGCAACCGTCGGTCCTTTGTCGCCCTTCGCACCCGCCTCGCCGACAATCGCGATCGGCGCCCCGATCGGCAACGTCTCCCCCTCCGGCGCAAGGATCTCCGTCAACGTCCCCGCGACATCGCTCTCATACGCCATGTTCGCCTTGTCCGTCTCGATTTCCACCAGCTCGTCCCCGACCGCGACCTCGTCCCCGACCCCCTTCATCCACTTGAGGACCGTGCCCTCCTCCATCGAGTCGGAGAGGCGCGGCATGACGATCTCGGCCATGGCTAGGCGGCTAGGTCGAGGACCTGGAGGGCGGCCCGCTCGATCCGGTCTTCGGTCGGCATCGCGGCGAGCTCGAGCTCCTTGGCGTAGGGCAGCGGCACCTCCGCCATGCCGATGCGCTCGACCGGGGCGTCGAGGTCGTCGAAGCAGGCGTACTGGATGCGGGCGGCGATCTCGGCGGTGACGCCGTAGCTCGGCCAGCCCTCCTCGACGCAGAGGACGCGGTTGGTCTTGGCGACCGACTTGGCGACCGTCTCCACGTCGAGCGGGCGGAGGCTGCGGAGGTCGACTACCTCCAGCGAGACACCCTTCTCGGCGGCGAGCTTCTCGGCGACTTTCAGCGCCCGCACGGTCGCGAACGAGTGCGCGACCACGGTCAGGTCGCTCCCCTCCCGCGCCACCGCGGCCCGGCCGATCGGCGTCACCAGGTCCGGGTCGATCTCGACCTCGCCCTTCTCTTTGTAGATCGGGAGGTTCTCGATCACCAGGACCGGGTCGTCGTCGCGGATCGCCGCCTTCAGCAGGCCCTTGGCGTCGGCGGGGCTGGCGGGCGCGACGACCTTCAGCCCGGGCGTGCCGGCGAACCAGCCGTCGAAGCTCTGCGAGTGCTGCGCCGTCAGTTGGTTGCCCGCGCCGTTCGGCGTGCGGATCACCAGCGGGCAACGGACCTCGCCGCCGAACATCGCGCCGATCTTGGCCGCGTGGTTCACGACCTGGTCCATCGCCACGAGCAGGAAGTTGAGGGTCATGATCTCGACGATCGGCCGCTCGCCCAGCATCGCCGCGCCGACCCCGGCGCCGACGAAGCCCTCCTCGGAGATCGGCGTGTCGCGCACCCGGTCGGGGCCGAATTCGTCCATCAGCCCGGCGGTCACCTTGTAGGAGCCGTCGAAGAGCCCGACCTCCTCGCCCATGACGAAGACGCGCTCGTCGCGTTCCATCTCCTGGCGCATCGCGAGGCGCAGGGCCTCGCGATAGGTCATCGTCTCGACGCCCGTCGCGGCGGGCGCGTCGGTGACGCCGGAGCCGCTCACCGTCCCAGTCCTCCGGCGAAGACCAGCTCCTCCTCGCCGGCCGGGCTGCCCGGGCGCATGCGCTCGAACTGCTCCTCGGAGCCCTCGGCGTACATCCCCGCGGCGAGGCGGTCGACCGGCGGCGCGGCGTCGGCATCGGCGAAGGCGACCGCCGCCTCGACCTCGGCTTCGACTTCGGCCTCCAGCGCCTCGATGCCCTCCAGCGGGACGCCGCGGGCGACGAGCGACTCGCGCGTCCGCACCAGCGGGTCCTGCTCGCGACGCTCCTCGATCTCCTGCTTGGTCCGGTAGGCCAGCCCGGCGTCGGCGACCGAGTGGCCGCGGAAGCGGTAGGTGAGCGCCTCGAGCACGGCGGGCTTGCGCTCCTCACGGGCGGCGCGCAGCAACCGCGCCGTCGCCCACTCGACCTCCTCGAGGTCGTCGCCGTCGACCCGCTCGCCCTCGATCCGGTAGGCGCTCGCGCGCTTGAAGATGTCGGGCTCGGCCGAGGCGCGATCGACGCTCGTCCCCATCCCATACTTGTTGTTGACGACCATGAAGACGACCGGCAGGTTCCAGACCGCCGCCAGGTTCAGGGACTCGTGCCAGGCGCCCATGTTCACCGCGCCGTCGCCGAGCTCACAGAGGACCGCCTGCTCCTTGCCCTGGCGGACGAGCGAGAGGGCCATCCCGGTCGCGATCGGCAGCTGGCCGCCGACGATCCCCCAGCCGCCGTAGTAGCCGCGCGAGACGTCGAGCAGGTGCATCGAGCCGCCGCGCCCGTGGGCGCAGCCGTGGGCACGGCCGAAGAGCTCGGCCATCACCGCGTCGGCCGGGACGCCGCGGGCCAGCGCGAAGCCGTGGCAGCGGTAGCCGGTGATCAGCAGGTCGTCCTCCTCCAGCGCCGAGACCGCGCCGACCGTCGCCGCCTCCTGGCCTGAGGACAGGTGGCAGTAGCCGCCGATCCGCGCCGCCTTGTACTGGCGCTCCGCGGCTTCCTCGAAGCGGCGGATCAGGAACATCGTGCGGTAGTGCCCGAAGAGGTCGTCGACGTCGAGGTCGAACGGGGCGTCGGTGCGATCGATTACGGCCATCAGGGCTCCTCGAAGTAGTCGGGATGTTCGCCGCGGATGCGCGGCACCTCCTTCAGGACCGCCCGCAGGTGCTCACGCAGGGCGACCTCGGCGGCGTCGGGGTCGTGACGGCCGACCGCGTCGGCGATCTGCCGGTGGTCGGCGACCATCGTCGACAGGTAGTCGGGCATGCGGAGGCTCAGCCGCCGCAGCCGGTTGAGGTGGGACTTCGCCCGCTCGTTCACGGGCCAGACGGCCGGGTGGCCGCTGAGATCGCAGAGGTTGCGATGGAAGGTGTCGTCGAGCAGCTGCCAGGAGTCGATGTCGACGCGGTCGATCGCCCGTTCCTGGGCGCGCAGGTTTTCCTCGATCTGCGCCATCGACTCGACGTCCGCGAGTTCGGCGGCGACGCGGACGGCGGTGCACTCCAGCGCCTCGCGGATGAACTGGGCGTCGGAGACCGCCGCCGGGCTGATCCGGGCGACGAAGGTGCCGATCTGGGGACGGACTTCGACCAGGCGGTCGTCACGGAGGCGGCCGAGCGCCTCGCGGATCGGCGTGCGACTGACGCCAAGGCGCTCGCCCAGCTCGGTCTCCGAGAGGCGTTCGCCGGGAGCCAGCTCGGCACGGACGATCTGGTCGCGCAGCGCGGCGTAGAGATAAGGACCGGCCGGGGCGCGCCCGGGACGCCGACCACCAGCAGGAGCGTTGCTACCTCGGATGGGAATCGGCTCGGCCATGCGAGAAATACTAGTATACAAGCGGTCGGACGGTTTCGAGTCCCGTCTGACCCCCCTGACGCCCCGCCCCGTGCGGGGCGTCTGCGTTCTCAGCCCTTCGGCAGGCGCAAGGTCCAGCCGAACCGATTGCCCTTGCGCCGCGGCGGTAGGGGGCCCGAAAACGGGGCCGGATCCGGTAGCGGCTCGCCGCGCCGCTCGGCGGCGACGAAGCGCAACAGGGCCGTCGGCACGAAGTCCCGCTCCTCCACCGGCATCGTCGAGATCTCGACCCCCACCCGATCCTCCTTTTCCTGGTTCGGGTTGATCCGCAGTTCCTCGATCATCCCCGCCAGTTCGGCTTCGACGCGTTCCTCGTCGGCTTTGCTCAGGGCCACGGCGGACAGGCTAGATGGTTGGTCGGGGTGGTTGGGGCTCCCGCGGGGGTTCGGGGCCGGGAGTGCGGGGAGTGGCGGGTCTCTCGCCGAGTTGCGAAGGGTTCGTCACGGGAGGGACACGGATCCGTGACGGGACCCTCATCTCGGGACGGAGAGCGTGGGAAGTCCACGCTTCCGTGCGTGTTGGGCAACAGTCAATTCCGCGCTGCATGCATTGACCCCCCTATAGGGTGGAAAACCCGTGCAGCGCGTTTTCGGGCCTTCTTTTCAGGCCCGAAAAGCGCACGAAGGTGACGGAAGGCCGCGGGAAGTGTGGAGTTGCCGGCATCTTCGTCACGGCTTCGTGTCGGGTGTGGCATCTCTCGCGCGGACCTCCGACGTAAGTCCGACCTCCGCCCGAACCCGTGCCGACTCTCCGGCGTTTGTCACGAACCCCTCACGTCCTGGGCGTCTCATCGCGGTCACAGCCAGCCAGGACCGCGATGAGACGCCCAGGACGCCCCTAGGACTGCCGCACCGGCAAGGAGGACGGCCGTCCCGCCACCCCCACCCCCGCCGCGTCTAACTCTCCCGCTGCTGCTCCAAGAAGATGCCGTGGATGCGCTCGAGCACCCTCGCCGCGATCACGAGTTCCTCGTCGTCGAGGCCCTCCAGGGCCTCTTGCCAGCGGCGTTGCCAGACGGCCTTGCGGGCCTCGACCTTGCGGCGGCCGCGGCGGGTGAGCTTGACCACGACGATGCGGCGGTCGGCCTCGGAGCGGGTGCGCTCGACCAGCTCGGCCTCGGAGAGGCCGTCGAGCATGCCGGAGACGGTCGCGGCGCTCGCCTCCACCGCCTCGGCCAGCTCGCCCGCCTGCATCGCGCCGTTGATGTAGAGCTCGATCAGCAGCTCGAACTGGGCGTGGCCGACTTCGTCCCCGCGATGGGTGTCCCGACCGCGGAGGCTGCGGAGGCTGCGGAAGGCGCGCCGAAAGGTGCGGGACAGCTCGGTGACGACCGCTTCGCGCTCCGGGCTGACCGCCGCCTCCGATTTGTCGGCCGGCTCAGGCACCGATCGGCTCCACGAACTCCTCCGCGACCTCGACCGCGGCGATCTGCGGGTCCTCCTTCGGGCCCTCCGCCCGCAACAGGAAGAGGACCGGGATCAGCGATGCCGCGCAGATCCCCACCGCCCACCAGAAGGCGGTGCCGAACGCGGCGGCGAGCTCATCCGGTCCCGCCGCCCCGGCGCTGGCGCGCTGCAGGACCACGGCCAGGACCGCGGTGCCGATCGCGCCGCCGACGCGCTGCAGGACGTTCATCTGCGGCGTCGCGTCGGAGAGCTGGTCGGTCCGCAGGGCGGCGAAGGCAACGGTCGTGGTCGGGATGAAGGAGAGGCCGATGCCGACCCCGCGGATCAGCAGCAGGAACGAGATGAAGGCGATCGAGGTGTCGGCGCCGATGAAGGCGAGGGGGAGCGAGCTGAGGGTGAGGATCGAGATGCCGACGACGGCGACGCGGCCGCCGCCGAAACGGTCGGTCATCTTCGCGATCCGCGGTGAGACCAGGAGCATCCCGAGCCCCTGCGGGCCGACCAGGAGCCCGGTCATCACGACGCTCTCGTGGCGGACCTGCTGGTAGTAGAGCGGCACCAGGATCATCGCCCCGAAGAGCGCCGCGCCGAGGCCGAAGGTGGTGAGCGACGCTGCCCCGAAGATCCGGTTCTTATAGAGACGCACGTCGAGCAGCGGGCGCTCGGCACGCAACGCGTGCCACCCGAAGGCCAGCGTCAGCAGGACGCCTGCGACGATCGGCCAGACCACGGTCGGCGCGGTGAAGCTTTCCTTGGTGGCGATCTCCGAGAGGCCGTAGACGATCAGCGGCATGCTGGTCGCGAGCAGCGCCAGGCCGATCCAGTCGAGCTTGCCCGCGTCGCCGAGGTTGGAGTCGGGGAGCATCCGCCAGCCGAGGAAGCCGGCGATCACGCCGATCGGGACGTTGACGAAGAAGATCCAGGACCAGTGCAGGTTCTGCAGGATCAGGCCGCCGACCACCGGGCCGAGGATCGGCGCCAGCATCGCCGGCATCACCACGATGCCCATCACCCGGCCCATCCGTTTCGGCCCGGCGACCTCGGCCATGATCATCTGCGAGACCGGCATGATCATCCCGCCGCCGACGCCCTGGAGGACGCGGAAGAGGATCAGCGAGGTGCTCGACCCGGCGATGCCGCAGAGGGCCGAGCCGATCGTGAAGAGGGCGATCGAGGCGAGGTAGACGCGCTTGGCGCCGAAGCGCCGCGCCGACCAGCCGGTCAGCGGGATCACCGCGGCGAGCGCCAGCAGGTAACCGGTCGCGACCCACTGGATCTGGGCGATCGTCGAATGGAGCTCGTGGCTCAGGGTGTCGAGGGCGACGTTGACGATCGTCGTGTCGAGGATCGACATCGTCATCCCGAGGATCACCACGCCGGCGATCTTCCAGACGTAGGGCTCGATGCGATCGGTGGCGGAAGACATCAGGCACCGAAAGATTAGGGACCAAAGGGGATTTGCGTCTTTAGGAAGTGCTTCCCAACTCTTTAGAAAGTTGTTCACGAGCGTTTAGGGCGCGGCGAGCAGAGGGCGCGACTCTGTCCCCCATGCCCAAGCAAAAGAGAAGTCATCCGTTCGGCTCTGCCCTGTTGGGCGGGGCAGTCGTCGCCGTCTTCGCGGCCCTCGCCTTCGCGACCGGGCTCGTGTCGACCGGCGGCGGTACCACCACGACCCGGGAAGTCGTCGCCTCCGGCGCCACCCCGGCCGCCGACGTCACCTCCAACGACGAAGGCGCCAACACCGTCAACGAGATCTACAAGGCCGACGCGAACGGCGTCGCCTTCATCGAATCCAAGATGGCCGAAGGGGTCGCCTCCGGCTCCGGCGTCGTCCTCGACGACGAAGGCCACGTCCTCACCAACAACCACGTGGTCGAAGGCGGCGAAACGATCCAGGTGTCCTTCGAATCGGAAGGCAAGATGTACCCGGCCGAAGTGGTCGGCACCGAACCGAACTCCGACCTCGCGCTGCTGAAGGTCGACGCGCCCGCGGCCAAGCTCCACCCGTTGAAGCTCGGCGACTCCTCGAAGATGGAAGTCGGCGACCCGGTGGTCGCGATCGGCAACCCCTTCGACCTGCAGCGGACCGTGACCAGCGGCATCGTCTCCGCCCTGCAGCGTGAAATCCAGGCCCCCGACGGGGTGACGATCGACAACGTCATCCAGACCGACGCGGCGATCAACCCCGGCAACTCCGGCGGCCCGCTGATCAACGCCGACGGCGAAGTCATCGGCATCAACTCCCAGATCTACACCGGCGGCGAAGGCTCCGAGGGCAACGTCGGCATCGGCTTCGCGATCCCGATCAACACCGCCAAGGAAGAGATCGCCAAGCTCGAGTCCGGGACCGCCGACGAACACGGCTATCTCGGGATCACCGGGGCCAACGTCACCCCCGAACTCGCCCGGGCCTTCAACCTGCCGGTCGAAGAAGGCGTCCTCGTGCAGCAGGTCGTGGAAGGTGGCCCGGCAGCGGCCGCCGGCATCCAGGGAGCGACCACTGCGGCGGAAGTCGAAGGCCAGGAATTCGGGCTCGGCGGCGACATCATCACCGCCATCGACGGAGAACAGATCGGATCCAGCGAAGACCTGGTGAAGACGATCTCCGACGCCCATGCCGGGGAAACGGTCGAAGTGACCGTGATCCGCGGCGAACAGACCGCGACGGTGAGCGTGACGCTCGCCGAACGCCCCGCCACCTCGGCGGGATGAGACGGCGGGCGCGCCTTCAAAGCGCCCACCTCCGAAGCCACCCCACGAAAAGCCCCGGCGCTCGCGAGAGCGTCGGGGTGCTTCGGCGTTCCGGCGCCGGCCGCCCCGCGACGGCTTAGGGTTGCCCCTTCATGGCGACCGCGACCTCCACCTCCACCGGACTTACCGAGACCGAGGCAGCGCGACGCCTCGAGGAGGCCGGGCCGCCGCACGAGCAGCGCACCAGCCGCTCCTACCTCTCGATCGCGATCGCCAACACCTTCACGGTGTTCAACCTGATCCTCGCCGGGTTCGGGATCGCGACGATCGTCTTCGGCAATCCCAAGGACGCGCTCTTCCTCGGCATCCTCGTCGCCAACGTCGCGATCGGGACCTTCCAGGAGGTGCGGGCGAAGCGGGCGCTGGACAAGCTCGCCGCGCTGGTCGTCGCCAAAGCGACGGTGGTGCGCGACGGGGCGCCGCGGCAGGTGGCGGTCGAGGAGGTCGTGGCCGGGGACCTGGTGCGGGTCGCGAGCGGGGATCAGCTCCCCGCCGACGGGACGCTGGTGCGCTCCGAGGGCCTGGCGCTGGACGAGTCCGACCTCACCGGCGAGTCCGAGCCGGTGGTGCGGAAGGTCGGCGACGAGGTCTTCTCCGGCACCTTCGCGCTGGAAGGCGAGGGCGACTTCGAGGCGACCGCGGTCGGCTCCGAGAGCCACGCGGCGCAGCTGACCGCGACCGCGAAACGCTTCCGCCACCCGCGCTCGCCGCTGGAGAAGGCGATGGACCGCCTGCTGATCGTGATGGTCGGGACGATGGCGCCGCTCGGGATCGGCCTCGGGCTCTCCCTGGCGCTGCGCGATGTGAGCCAGTCCGACGCGGTCGAGACGCTCACCGCGGGGATCGTGAACATCGTCCCCGAGGGTCTGATCCTGCTGGTGTCCCTGACCGCGGCGGTGACGGCGGCGAAGATGGCGCGGCACGGCATCCTGGCGCAGCAGCTGAACGCGATCGAGTCCCTGGCCTCGGTGACGGTGATGTGCACCGACAAGACCGGGACGCTGACCGAGTCCTCGCTGCGGGTGGTGGAGCTGATCCCGGCCGAGGGGGTCGGCGAGGACGACCTGGCGAACGCCTTCGGCTCCTACGCGGCGAGCGCCCCGACCCGGAACTCGACCCTTGAGGCGATCTTCGCGGCGGGGCTGGGAGGCGCGGACGGCCGCCCGGCCGAGCAGCCGACGGCGGTCATCCCGTTTTCCTCGCGGCGCCGTTGGAGCGCGCTGGAGCTCGACGGCCGCCGCCTGGTGCTGGGCGCGCCCGAGGCGCTGCTGGACGGGGCGAGCGTCGGCGTCGTCGATGGCCCGGAATCCGGCGCGGACGCGACGCTGGCCGAACGCGCGGCGAGCGGGGCCGCTTCCGGGCGGCGCGTGCTCGCCCTCGCCTCCTACGACGCGCCGCTCCCCGAGGCCGGTCCCGAGGTCGAGCTGACCGAGCCGCTGCGGCCGCTCGGCATCGTCGTCCTGGCCGAGGAGCTGCGCGCCTCGGCGGCCGAGACGATCGCCTTCTTCGCCCGCGAAGACGTCGCCCTGAAGGTGCTCTCCGGCGACAACCCGGCGACGGTCGGCGCGATCGCCCGTGACCTCGGCATCGAGGCGAGTGGCCCGGCGCTCGACGGCCGGCACCTGCCCGAGGACGACGCCGAGCTGCTCGCGGCGGTGCTGGCGGCGCCCGCGATCGGGCGAATCTCCCCGGAGGGCAAGGAGCGCGTCGTCCGGGTGCTGAGCGAGGGCGGCGAGTACGTCGGCATGCTCGGCGACGGGGTGAACGACGTGCCCGCGCTGAAGCAGGCGCGCCTCGCGATCGCCCAGGGCAGCGGCACGCAGATGGCGCGCTCGGTGTCGGACCTGGTGCTGGTGTCCGGGGAGTTCGGCGAGGTGCCGCCGATGGTCGGCGAAGGCCGCCAGATCCTGCGCAACATCCAACGGGTCGCGCGCCTCTTCATCTCCAAGGCGATCTTCACCGCGTTCCTGGTCCTCGTGATCGCGATCCCGAGCGGTGTCTTCCCGATGCTGCCGCGCCAGTTCACGCTCACCTCGACCTTCACGATCGGTATCCCGGCGTTCCTGCTGGCGCTCGCCCCGTCGAGCGGGCCCTGGCGCCCGGAGGGGTTCCTGCGGGCGATCGCGCGGTTCTCGATCCCGGCCGGGCTCGCGACCGGCCTCGGGATCCTCACCACCTACCTGCTCGCCCGCCACGCCTTCGACGTCGACCTGACCCAGGCGCGCAGCGCGACGGCGGCGACGGTGGTCGTCTCCGGGCTGGCGATCGTCTTCGCGCTGGAGGACCAGCCGGGGACGCGGCGGCTCGTCGTCGGGGCGCTCTGCGTGGCGATGGCGCTGCTCTTCTTCGGCGCCTGCGCGATCCCGCCCGCGCGTGAATTCTTCGAAATCGCCTCCCCGACCGGGGGGATGGTCGGCGCCTGGCTGATCGGCTCCGCGGTGGCGATCGCGCTGTTGGCGGCGGCGCTGCGGGTGATCGCGGTGCTCGACCGGCGGGCCGGCGCCCCCGGCACCTGACGGGCTTGCAACACTTACCCCGTGGGAGTAGTAGAGGCAATCCTCGTCATCTTGGCGCTGAAGATCCCGATCGTCGGGCTGATCACCTTCGTCTACTGGCTGATGAAGGAACCCGCGGACGGAGCCGAGTCGGAGAAGGTGCGCGCGAAGCTGCCGCCGCGACTGCCTGAGCCCGGCGACACCCTGCGGCCGCGCAAGCGTGGCCCGCACGGGGGCGCCGCCCGGCCGCTGCCGAGCCCGCGCCGCGACCCGCACCCGGCCGCTACTCCACGCGAAACCGCTCCGGCACCCGTTTCTCGGAAGATTTAGGCGGGCGCTCGTAGGGCCGGTCCTGCCGGGGTGGGAGCTTGATCCGCTCTTGGTCGACCCGGCGGTAGGGGATCTGCTCGAGCAGGTGGCTGATGAGGTTGAGGCGGGCCGAGCGCTTGTCGTCGCCCTCGACCACGAACCACGGCGACTCCCCGGTGTCGGTCCGCTCGAACATTGCGTCTTTGGCCTCGGCGTAGTCGACCCAGCGGGCGCGGGCCTCGAGGTCGGTCGGCGAGAGCTTCCAGCGTTTCGCCGGATTGTCGAGACGGGCCTGGAAGCGCTTCTCCTGCTCCTCGTCGGACACCGAGAGCCAGTACTTGACCAGGACGATCCCGGAGCGCTGCAGGATCCGCTCGAAACGCGGGCAGGAGTGCATGAACTCCTCGTACTCGGCGTCGGTGCAGAAGCCCATCACCCGCTCGACGCCGGCGCGGTTGTACCAGGAGCGGTCGAAGAGGACCATCTCCCCCGCCGCCGGCAGCTGCGCCACGTAGCGCTGGAAGTACCACTGGGTTTTCTCCCGGTCGCTCGGCGTGCCGAGAGCGACGTTGCGGATCACCCGCGGGTTCGTCTTTTCGGTGATCCGGCGGATCGTGCCGCCCTTGCCCGCGGTGTCGCGGCCCTCGAAGAGGACGACGACTTTGAGCCCCTCGTGGACGATCCATTCCTGCAGGCGGACCAGCTCGACCTGGAGGCGCTTCAGCTCCTTGTTGTAGCCCTTCTTGCCGAGGACCTTGGGCTCGTCGGACATGGTCGGCCTCCGCCGGCGCGCCGCCTCAGGCGGTGCCGAGCGCCCTTTCGATCTCGGCGATCGCCGCCGCCTCGGCCTCGGTGACGCCGTCCTCGGTGCCCTTCTCCTTCTTGGCGTGGGCGACCTTCTTCGCGAGGTTGACGACGAAGAGGCGGTAGTCCCCCAGCTCCTCCGGGGTGGCCTTGGCCTCGACCAAGCCCACGGCGGTCCGGACCTCCTCCAGGTAGGCGTCCTTCAGCTCCTCTTTCGAGTGCGCCTTGATCCGCTCGGTCTTGGGACGGTGGGTGACGATCTCGTCGAGCAGCTCCGAGGCGCCGTGCTCCTTGCGGGCATCGGTGTAGGCACCGGCCATCGCGAAGGTCTCGCGGAACGTGCCGCCTTTCTCCGCCGTGGTGACGATCATCCCGGCGCTGGTCGGGCCCTCGATCACCTGCTCCCACTCCTCCTCGGTGAAGTCCGCTTTCGTCGTCATCGCTCTCCTCTTGTCGCTGGGGGGTCGAGAAGAAACTACTTGAAGGGGATGCGAACATATGTTCGTGGCCACTCACTCCGAAGCCCTGGGACGCTTCAACGCCGCCGTCGGGCGGCGCGACCTCGAGGGCGCCTCGCGGGCGGCGCGGGAAATGTCCCAGAACGGCCCGGTGAGCCTCCATTGCGCACTGGAGCTGCTCGTCCTCCTCGCCCGGGCCCAGGATCGGCGCTTCGAGGCCGCGGCCCGCCGCTGGCTGGTGCGCCTCGGCCAGGAGCGTCGCGCGGCCGAGGAGCCCCACACCCTGACCGAGCTGCAGATCGCCAGCGTCGCCGTCGCCGGCCTCGCCGACGAGCGCATCTCCCGCCGCTGCGAGGGCGTCCTCCGTGCCCTGGTGAAATGGGTCGAGGAGGGCGAGGAGCGCGCCGGTTAGCCCGGCGGAGGCACCGGAGTCTCGGGCGCCTCGCCGCAGGCGATCGCGATCGCGTTGCGAGCGGCGAGCTCGGCCATCGCCGCACGGGTCTCGACCGTCGCGGACCCGATGTGGGGCACCAGGACGACGTTCTCCAGCTCGAGCAAGCCCGGATGGACGTTCGGCTCGTCCTCGAAGACGTCGAGGCCGGCATTGGCGATCCGGCCATCGCGCAAGGCCTTCACCAGGGCCGCTTCGTCGATCACCGCTCCGCGGGCGGTGTTGACGAGGGTCGCGGTCGGCTTCATCAGGTCTAGCTCGCGGGCGCCGATCAGGTGCCGGGTCTCCGGCGTCAGCGGCGTGTGGAGGCTGATCACGTCGCTCGTGGCCAGCAGCTCGTCGAGGTCCAGGCGCGTGGCATCGATCTCGGCGGCGTGCGGGGACTCATGGCGGCCGAAGTAGGCGATCTCCATGCCGAAGGCCCGGCCCCGGGCGGCGACGCGGGCACCGATCCCGCCCAGGCCGACGATCCCGAGCCGCCCGCCGCGCAGGTCGTGGCCGACCATGAAGTCCATCCCCCACTGCCAGGGCTCCCCCGCCCGGACCAGCCTCTCCCCCTCGCCGAGCCGACGGCGGGCGGCGAGGATCAGGGCGAAGGCGAGGTCCGCGGTGGCTTCGTCGAGGACACCGGGCGTGTTGGTGACGACGACCCCCCGGCGGGCGCAGGCGGCGAGGTCGATGTTGTCGAAGCCCACGGCGACGTTGCAGACCCCGCGCAGATTCGTGCCCGCGGCGTCGAGGAACTCGTCGTCGACGCGGTCGAAGAGCATCGTCACGGCGACATCGACGCCCTCCACCAGCGCCAGAAGCGCCTCGCGCTCCAGTCGCCCGACATCGGTGACACCCCGAACCTCGCCCGCCTCGGCCAGCATCTCGGGGGCCTGGCCGGGCAACGCCGCGGTCACCGCGAAGGTCGTCACGGGCAAACGTCCAACAATTCTCGGTTACCCGGTTTTAGGGATTCGAGCCGTGGGTAGGGAGATGATCTCCCCCTGCAGTTCCCTGAAGGCGTCCCTCCACTGCCCCGGAGGGGCGCCTTTTCCCTTTCCGGAGCCACGCGAAGCGGCTAATCGTCTTCGTGGGCCGGATCCTCGCCGGGCCAGCGGCCGGTGGCGCCGGCGAAGGCGGAGCGGGCCTGATGGTCGACGATCCCTTTGGTGACGCGGAAGATCGCCCCCTCGATCGCCAGCGCGGCCAGCAATTTCCCGGTCGGCACGCCACGGACATCGGGCTTCGGCGGTTCCTCGTCATCGATCACGGCCCAAGCTTTTTCGAACGCCTTTTTCCCGAGCATCCCGGCCACGAGGCCCGCCGCGATGCCGACGGGTGCGAAGAGAAACTTCATGCCGCAGAACCTACCCGACCGCTCCGCGCTGACACTTGGGTGCGCGGACGGCCGGCTGGCGCCTCGGACCGGTGCGAGGGGAAAGCTGGCGCCTCGGGCTGCTAATCGGCGACCCCGGCTGGCTAAGGTCGCCGATCAGCAGCCAGGGTCAGAGAGGTTGCGGCGAGGGACGCATGGGAGCGTCACGTCTCCATCACTTCTTGCCCCTTCCGTGACTCGTCCGGCACGTTCGTGCGTGTTCCACAACGCCCAATCCGACGCTCGCTGAGTTAGGCGCCCTATAGCGCCCCTAACTCAGCGAGCGTCCGAGGGCGTGAGGCAGAAGGTGGGCGGGAGCGTGACTCCGTGGGCCTTCCGCGTCCTTCTCATCGCTTCGGCGCGTCTTTCACAACGCCGATCCGACGCTCGTGCACTTAGGGGCGCTATAGGGGGCTCAAGTGCAGGAGCGGCCGCAGCGCTGTTGGGAAGGGTGTCGTCCCTCCCGTCACGCTCCGTCCCTCGTCGCTCCCGCTCCGGACTGCCGCGAACCCTCCCGGGTTGACATATCGTCGCGACGCGTTACGATATATCGCGTTAGCTTACGATAGGAATTTATGAAAGGCACAGTTATGTACAGCAAGCACTCACATTCACATTGCCATCCGCGCCATCCCGGACGCCGGGGTCGTGAGGAGTTCGCGCGCAGTCGCGGGTTTGGCGGACGCGGGGGTCGCGGTGGGCCGCGGGCTCGTCGCGGTGACGTTCGCGCCGCCGTCCTCGCCCTGCTCGCCGACCGCCCCATGCACGGCTACGAGATGATCAAAGAGATCGAGGAGCGGAGCGAGGGCGCTTGGACCCCGAGCGCCGGATCGATCTACCCGATGCTCCAGCTGCTCGAGGACGAGGGGCTGATCCGCGGCGAGGACTCCGACGGCAAGCGCCGCTTCGCGCTCACCGACACGGGCCGCGCCGAGCGCGAGGAGAAGGCCGACGAGGTCGCTCCTTGGGACGCCGTCCGCGAGGGCGCGCCCACCGGGCACAACGCCCTGCGCAACTCGGTCGGCAAGCTCTTCGCCGCCGTCAAACAGGTCGGTCAGGCCGGCGACGAGGACCAGCGCAAGCAGGTCACCGAGCTGCTCGATGAGACGCGCCGCAAGGTCTACGCGATCCTCGCCGAGGAGCCGCAGGCCGAGAACAAGGACTAGGCACGAGAGATGCGCCTCGCCACCCGGGCCACTGAGGGCTCCCGGGTGGCGAGAAGTCCGTTTCCCCAAACGGACCCACACATATAGAGCTACGCATCTCTTCTCCCTATGGTGATCCCCCAGAAGCGTCCCGCATACGGGCGCTTCTTCCTTTCACCGAAGAGACAGCCGGAAAGGTATTGGTTTGCGTCAAATGACGCAATACCTAGTAATGACTAGCGGGCGACGGGCTGCGCGGAGGGGGTCGCGGCAAGTACCCGGTCGGCGACCGACTCGCCGGTGAGGCCGACCTCGGCCCGCAGCAGATCCGGCTTGCCGTGGGTGACGTAACGGTCCGGCAGGCCGACGCGCAACACCCGCGCCCGCTCCCCCGGCCCGGCCGCGAAGGCGTCCTCGAGGTGCTCCAGCACCGCGGCGCCGAAGCCGCCCGGCAAGACGTTCTCCTCGATCGTCACCAGCAGGTCGTGATCGCGCGCGAGGCGCTCGGCGAGCTCGCCGTCCAGCGGCTTGGCGAAGCGCGCGTCGGCGACGGTTACCTGGAGACCGTGGTCGGCGAGGATAGCCGCCGCCTCCAGCGCCACGTGCACCCCGTAGCCGTAGCCGAGCAGCGCGACGCCGCGGCCCTCGGCCAGCACCTCGCCCTTGCCGATCGGCACGAGCTCCGGCTCCGCCGGCATCGCCACGCCCTCCGCCGCGCCACGCGGATAGCGCAGCGCCGCCGGGCCGTCGTGGGCGATCGCCGTGTGGAGCATGTGGACCAGCATCGCCTCGTCGCGCGGCGCCATCAGCACCACGTTCGGGATCGGGCGGAAGTAGGAGATGTCGAAGGCGCCGTGGTGGGTCGGGCCGTCGTCGCCGACCAGCCCGGCGCGGTCCATCGCGAAGGTCACGTCGAGGCTCTGCAGGCAGACGTCGTGGACGATCTGGTCGAAGGCGCGCTGGAGGAAGGTCGAATAGATCGCCGCCACCGGCTTGGCTCCCTGCAGCGCCAGGCCAGAGGCGAGCAGGATCGCGTTCTGCTCGGCGATGCCGACGTCGTAGTACTGCTCGGGACGCTCGTCGGCGAGCTTCTGCAGTCCGGTCCCCCCCGCCATCGCGGCGGTGATCCCGATCACGCGGTCGTCGCGCTCGGCCTCGGCGACCAGCGCGTCGGCGAAGACCTTCGTGTACTGCGGCGGCGAGCCGGGCGCGGGCGGCTTCTCGAGGCGCTCGATGCCCTCCGGCGAGTCGGTTTCCTGCACCGGTACCGGCTTGCGCGCCGGCTTTTCCTTCGATGTCGGCAGGCCGTTGACGATCGAGTTCGGCTTCGCCGCGTGCCACTCCTCCATCGAGGCGAGGCCGTTGGCTTCGGCGGGCTCGAAGCCCTTGCCCTTGACCGTGTTGACGTGGACGACCACCGGGCGGTCGGCTTCGAAGGCCTCGGTGAGAGCCTCGCGCAGCGCGCCGACGTCGTGGCCGTCGATCACGCCCATGTAGGCGAGGTCGAGCTCCTCGAAGAAAAGCCCCGGCGCCCAGTAGGCCTTGATCGCCGCCTTGATCTCCGGGCCGAGGCGCTCGATCTGGCGACCGACGCCGAGCGGCAGCTTGGTCAGCCGTTCCTCGAAGTCCTCACGCGCGTGGTAGAAGCGCGGGTTCATGCGGATGCGGTTGAAGTAGCGCGAGAGCGCGCCGACGTTCGGCGAGATCGACATCCCGTTGTCGTTGAGGACGATCACGATCGGCGTCTGCAGGCCGCCCGCGGCGTGGAGCGCCTCGTAGGCGACGCCACCGGTGAGCGCGCCGTCGCCGATCACGGCGGCGACCCGGCCGTCGACGCCGATCCCCTTGCGCATCGCCTCCTTGAGGCCCACCGCGTAGCCGATCGAGGTCGAGGCGTGGCCGGCGCCCATGATGTCGTGCTCGGACTCCTCGATCGAGCAGAACGGGGCGAGCCCCTCGTACTGGCGGATCGTCGGCAGCTCGTCGCGGCGGCCGGTGAGCACCTTGTGCGGGTAGGACTGGTGGCCGACGTCCCAGAGGATCTTGTCGCGCGGGCTTTCGAGCACGCTGTGGAGGGCGACGGTCAGCTCGCAGGTGCCGAGGTTGGCCCCGAAGTGGCCGCCGATCTGCCCGATCGTGTCGATGATGTAGGTGCGCATCTCCCCCGCGACCTGCTGGAGCTGCTCGTCATCGAGGCCGTGGAGGTCCAGTGGCCCGTCGATGTTGTCGAGGAGAGTTTCGACCGGCTCGGCGCCGTTTGCGTCTTGTTTGTCGTCTTTGCTCATTCGTGCCGGGTGAATATGTAGTCGGCTACCCGCCGCAGGTCATCGGTATCCCCGCCCGCCTCGGCGAGGGCATCCCTGGCTTTGGCGTGAGACTCGCCCGCGAGCTCGCGGGCCCGCTCCAGGCCGTAAAGGCTGACGTACGTGGTTTTGCCATGTCTCTCGTCGCTTCCATGTGGCTTGCCGAGCCGCTCGTCGCTCTCGGTCACGTCGAGGATGTCGTCGACGATCTGGAACAGCACGCCCAGCTCGTCGGCGAAACGGCGGTAGATAATTGTCTCACTTTCGCCGGTCCCGACGAGAATCGGCACCACACAGACGCTCGCGGAGATCAGCCGGCCGGTCTTCAGGGCGTGGAGCTCTCGCAGTCCGGCCGCGTCGTGGTCGTCCCCGAGCACGTCGATGTACTGCCCGCCGACCATGCCGTCGACCCCGGTCGCGGCGGCCAGCTCGCGCAGGGCGCCGAGCACCCGGGCCGGGTTCCCGGGCTGTTCGCAGAAGATCCGCACCGCCTCGGCGAAGAGCCCGTCGCCGGCCAGGATCGCCACGTCCTCGCCGAACCGCTTATGGGACGTGGGCTTGCCGCGGCGCAGGTCGTCGTCGTCCATCGCCGGCAGGTCGTCGTGGATCAGCGAGTAGGTGTGGATGAGCTCGATCGCCGAGGCGACCGGGAGGAAGTCGGCGGGCGCGGCGCCGAGGGCGCGGGCGGTCGCCAGGGCGAGGACCGGGCGGACGCGCTTGCCGCCTGCCAGGAGCGAGTACCGCATCGCCTCCTCCAGTCCGGCCGTGCGCGGCGCGGGCGAGAAGCGCAGCTCGGCGAGCGCCACCTCGACCAGGTCGCGCAGGTCCTCGGGATAGCCGTTACTCACTGTCGGCGGCGGCGGCTTCGCGGGATCGGCGGTTGGTCTCCTCGACCGCCTCCTGCGACAGCTCGCCCGCCTCGGCGGCGAGCGCGGCGGCGCGCCCCTCCTCGAGCTCCTCGCCGCCCTCCAGCTCCGCGGCGATCGCCTTCAGCCGCTCGGAGATCTCGCGCAGGCGGGTCATCCGGTCGGCTCGCGCTCGCGGACGATCGCGCCGAGCACGCCGTTGATGAACTTGGGAGCGTCGGCGCCGCAGTACTCCTTGGCGATCTCGATCGCCTCGTTGATCGCCACCTCGGGAGGAGTCTCCCCCTCCTCGATCTCGAACAGCGCGACCCGCATCACGTTCAGGTCCAGTGGCGCGATGCGGTCGACGGTCCAGTCGCTGCGCAGGTGTTCGGCGATCGTGTCGTCGAGTTCTTCGCGGGCCTCCTCCACGCCTTCGGCCAATTCGCGGGTAAGCGGTTTGGCGTCGGCCACCAGCTCATCGAGCGGGCGGCCGGTCACGTCCCGCTGATAGCTGGCGAAGACGGCATCACGGCGTTGGTCGGAGCGGCGCATCGGATCATTCTCTCAGGCGGTGCACTCGGGAGGTCCGGCGCGCTCAGCGCAGGATCTCGACGAGCAGGACCCAGGCGTTGGCGACGGCCCCCAGCGTGAGGAAGACGAACGCGGCCGCGACCCAGTAGAGCCCGCCGCCGAAGGCGAAGAGCTCGGCCAGCGCGCCGATCAGCAGGAGGCCGGGGCCGGTGAGGCGGACCAGCCAGCGGCTGAGGCGCCAGGCGGGCGGGCGCTGCGCGTCCTCGGGGAGCTCATGGGTGACGGGCATCGCGAAGAGGATCGCGAGGAGCGCGATCGCGATCGCCAGCAGCTCGACCCCGAAGGCGACGTGGCTCTGGCCCGGCATCAGCCCGGCGATCGAGACGACCAGCGCGGTCAGGAGGAGCGCCAGGGTCTCGACCCCGCGCTCGGGCAGCCCCTTGAAGTGGATGATCCGATCGACGTTGATCGACACGGCGACGAAGAGCAGCCCGGCGAGCGCCGCCGAGGCGCCGGCCATCGCGACGAAGAGGTCCTTCCACTCCTCCGGGGCGTAGGCGGTGCTCACGGGCGCGATCGTATGCGCCGCGACGGAGCGCTAGGCGCGCGACATGTATTCGCCGGTGCGGGTGTCGACCTTGATCGTTTCGCCCTCCTCGATGAAGAGCGGCACCTGGACGATCGCGCCGGACTCCAGCGTCGCCGGCTTGTTGCCGCCGCCCGAGGCGGTGTCGCCTTTGAGGCCCGGGTCGGTCTGCGTGACTTTCATCTCGACCGAGGCCGGCACGGTGACGTCGCTCGGCTGTTCGTCGACGAAGAGCACCTCGACCTCGGAGTTCGGCAGCACCCACTGCATCGAGTCGCCCAGCACGGCGGACGGGATTTCGATCTGGTCGTAGTCCCGGTTGTCCATGAAGACCACCGAATCGCCCTGGTCGTACAGGTACTGCATCTTTTTCGATTCGGTGCGGACCAGGCGGAACTTCTCCCCGGCGCGGAAGGTTTTGTCGATTACGTTGCCGTCCTCGATGCGGCGCAGTTTCGTGCGCACGAAGGCGCCGCCCTTGCCCGGCTTGACGTGCTGGAACTCGACGATCTTCCAGATCTTGCCGTCGATCTCGATGTGGCTGCCGTTGCGGAATTGGTTGGTCGAAACAGTCATTGACCCGGACTCTAACGACGGGGCGTGGACGGGGTGAACGTCGACGCGGCACTGCCGCCGAGCACGCGGCGGACGAGGCGCGGGGAGAGGACGCGGAGGTAGGCGGCGAGCGCGTACGGGCGCGGGACGTAGCGCTCGGACTTGCCGCCGGGGCCGACCTCGTAGATCGCGTCGGCGACCTTCTCGGGGCTCGAGAGGACGAGGCGGGTCAACGCTTTGGCGCGCAGCTCGGCCTGCGGGAAGCCCTCGGTCGGGACGAAGCCGGGCAGCACCATGCCGACGTGGACTCCGTGCGGCGCCTCCTCGAGGGAGAGGGCGTCGGTCCAGCCGATCAGCGCGAACTTGCTCGCCGAGTAGGCACCGGAGTTGGGGCGGCTGACGCGGCCGGCGGTGCTGGCGACGTTGGCGATCGCGCTCGGGGCGGAGCGGCGCAGGAGCGGCAGCAGCGCCTCGGTGAGGCGGACGACGGCGTCGAAGTTCAGCTCCATGTGGCGGTGGACGTTGGCCCAGCCGGTCTCGCCGAAGGTGCCCCGCCAAGCGGCGCCCGCGTTGTTGACGAGCAGGTCGAGGCGGTCGTGGTGCCCCTCGACGTGGGCCAGGACCCGCGCCGGTGCGTCCTCGTCAGTGAGGTCGACGGCGAGCCAGGTGGCCGGGCACGGCAGCGACGCGGACAGCTCGGCGAGCCGCTCCTCCCGGCGGGCGACGAGGACCAGCTCGATGCCCGGGTCACGGGCGAGGCGCCGCGCGGTGGCGGCGCCGATCCCGCTCGAGGCCCCGGTGACGAGGGCGACCTTGGGCTGCGTCGGCATGGCCCCCACCCTAAGTCACGAACTCGCCGCTCCCGAGTTGAAAGGATTGGGCGCGTGTCCGACGCCTCGTCCTCGTCCGGCCCGGCCGACCAGCCGCGCCACCACCGCCCCCACGCGCCGCACCTGAGCGCCATCCATCGCGAAGGCGAGCGGGTCACGCCGCTGGAGCTCTTCTTCGACCTCGTCTTCGTCCTCGCGATCACCGAGTGCACCACGCTGATGGCGCACCACCCGACCTGGGCGGGCCTGGGACAGGGGCTGCTGGTGCTCGGGGTGCTCTGGTGGGCCTGGGCCTCCTATGCCTGGTTGACCAGCGCGATCGATCCCGAGGCCGGCCCGGTGCGCCTCGTCTTCTTCGCCGCGATGGCCTCGATGCTGGTCGCCGCGATCTGCGTGCCGGAGGCGTTCGGCGACCTCGCCCTCGCCTTCGCGCTGGCGATCGGGGTATTTCGCGTCGCGCATATCGCACTGTTCACGATCGCCAGCGCCGACAACCCGGACCTGCGCCGCTCGACCGTCGCGCTCGGCATCTCGACCGCGGTCGCGGTGACGATCCTCGCGGTCGCCTCGGCCTTCGACGGGGTCCCCCAGGCGGCGCTCTGGGTCCTCGCCTTGGCGCTTGACTTCGGCGGTCCCTACTTCTTCGGCGAGGAAGGCTGGGTCCTCCAACCGGGGCACTTCGCCGAGCGCCACGGCCTGATCATCATCATCGCCCTCGGCGAGTCGATCGTCGAGATCGGGACCGGCGCTGCCGGGCACCTCGACTTCGGCGTCGCGGTCGGGGCGGTGCTCGGGGTCGGCGTCGCGGCGGCGCTCTGGTGGATCTACTTCGACGTGGTCGCGCTGGTCTCGGCGCGCCGCCTCTCCGAGGCCGAGCCCGGTCCCGTCCAGAACTCCCTCGCGCGCGACTCCTACACCTACCTGCACCTCCTCCTCGTCGCCGGGATCGTGCTGGCGGCCTTCGGCATGGAGGGGGTCCTCGCCCACACCGACGAGCACCTGCACGTGGAGACGGCGGTCGGCCTCTGCGGCGGGCTCGCGCTCTACCTGCTCGGCATGGTCGCGCTGCGTTACCGCCAGAAAGGCGACTGGAACCGCTACAAACCGATCGCCGCGGCGCTGCTGCTGATCCTGATCCCGGTCGCGACGGTGATCCCGGCGTTGGCGGCGTTGGCGATCGCGACGGTGCTTCTGGCCCTGCTGGTCGTCCGGGAGCACGCCAACTACGACGAGCGCCGCGACGAGCTGCGCGCCCGCAACACGATGACCGAGGCGGAGGCCGAGCTGATCGCGGGCGAGGAGCAGGAGTAGCGCAAGGCCGGAAATTGCGACTTCGCCATACTTCCGCGTCTATGACGATTCCGAACGATGTTCCGAAACTTCTAGACGAACTGCTGCGCGCCGGCGCGCCTTCCGGCTACGAGGGTCCCGCTGCCGAGATCTGGCGCAAGGCCGCCTCGTTCGCGGAGCTGTCCTACGACGGCATCGGCTCGACGATCGCCCGCGTCGGCGAGGCCGAGCCGCTGGTCGCGATCGTCGGCCACATCGACGAGATCGGCCTGATCATCACCCACGTCGACGAGAAGGGCTTCCTCTGGTTCGAGCCGATCGGCGGCTGGGACCCGCAGATCCTGGTCGGCCAGCGGGTCGAGGTGCGCGGGCGCGACGGGATCGTCCCCGGCGTCGCCGGTCGTAAGCCGATCCACCTGCTGGAGATGGACCAGCGCAAAAAGGTGGTCGAACTGAAATCGATGCACATCGACATCGGCGCCGCCGACCGCGAGGAGGCCGAGGCGCTGGTCCGCGTCGGCGACCCGATCGTGATCCGCACCGAGCCGATGCAGGTGCTCGGCGGCCGCCTCGTCTCCAAGTCGATGGACAACCGGCTCGGCGCCTACGTCGCGCTCGAATCGACCCGCCGCTGCGCCGAGGGCGCGGGACCGGGTGGCTCGATGGCCGGCGTCGCCGCGGTGCAGGAGGAGATCGGGCTGTTCGGCGCCCGCACCTCGACCTTCGAGCTGCGCCCCGACATTGCGATCGCCGTCGACGTCACCCACGCGACCGACGCTCCCGGGGTCGACGAGAAGGAGAACGGCGTGCATCCGCTCGGCTCCGGCCCCGTGATCGGCCGCGGCTCGACCCTGTCGCCGAAGGTCTTCGAGCTGCTCGTCGAGACCGCCGAGGCGGAGGGCATCGAGTACTCGATCGCCGCCAGCGGCCGCAGCACCGGCACCGACGCCGACGCGATCCAGATCGCCCGCTCGGGCATCCCGACCGGCCTCGTCTCGGTCCCCCTGCGCTACATGCACTCCCCGGTTGAGATGGTCGACCTGGCCGACGTCGAGGCGACGATCGCCCTACTGGCGGCGTTCGGCAGCCGGATCAAAGCCGGCGTCGACCTCAGCCGGTAGCCCCGCCCCACGTTCAGCTGTTCCTTTTGCGCCTTGTGGGCGCATAAGGAACAGCTGACGGAGGTCAGTCGACGTAGGTCAGGTCTTTCGGGAGGCTCGACAGGTTGCGGAAGCCGTCGTCGGTGACGACGACCAGGTCCTCGATCCGCACGCCGAGGTCGCCGGCCAGGTAGATGCCCGGCTCGACGGTGACGACTTCGTTCGTCGCCAGGATGTCGTCGGAGCGCAGCGAGAGGCGCGGGCCCTCGTGGATGTCGAGGCCGACGCCGTGGCCGAGGCCGTGACCGAAGTGGTCCTTGTGGCCGGCCTCGTCGATCACCTTGCGGGCCGCCGCGTCGACGTCCTCGCCCTTGATCCCTGGGCGGATCGCCTCGAGTGAGGCGGCCTGCGCGGCGAGCACGGTCTCGTAGACGCGCGTCCCTTCCTCGCCCGGATCGCCGGTGGCGTAGGTGCGGGTCCCGTCGGAGCAGTAACCGTCGAGCTTGGCGCCGTTGTCGAAGGTGACCAGCTCGCCCTTGGGGATGACCCGGTCGCCGGGCTCGGCGTGCGGCTGGGCGCCGTTCGGTCCGGAGGCGACGATCGTGTCGAAGGACAGCGTCCCGCCGCCGGCGCGGACGTGGGCCTCGAAGGCATCGGCGACGGCGCGCTCTGTCCTGCCGACGAACCCTTCTTCGACCGTCGCCTTCAGCGCCGCGTCGGCGAGCTTCGCCGCCTCGGCGATCGCCGCCAGCTCCCCCGCGTCCTTCACCCGCCGCAGCGCCTCGACCGCGCCGCCCGCGGCGACCGCCTCGACGCCGCTCGCCAGTTTCTCCTCGAGTTTCGTCAGCGCGCGGACCGACATGTGGTCGTCCTCGAAGCCGACCTTGCCTTCGAGGCGCTCGGCGATCCCGGCCAGCCAGTCTCCGGTGACGGTGACGGTCTCCCATTCGGAGACCTCGGCGGCGGCGCGCTCGGTGTAGCGGAAGTCGGTGAGGAAGACGCGCAGGCCGGGACCGCAGACCACGGCTCCGTTGGTGCCAGTGAAGCCGGTCAGGTAACGGACGTTGGTGAGGTCGGTGACCAGCATGCGGTCGAGCCCCCGCTCGCCCAGCGCCGCCTCCAGGCGATCGCCACGGCCGCGCATCAGGCCGCCACCCCGAGCTCGCGCGCCAGCACCCCGAGCGCCTCGCGGTACCCGTCGGCGCCCTTGCCGGAGATCTTCTGCACGACCATCCCGTCGAACACCGAGAGCTTGCGCCAGTCCTCGCGCGCCTCGACGTCGGAGAGATGCACCTCGACCGCCGGCAGCCCCGTCACGTCGAGCGCATCGGCGATCGCGCGGCTGTAATGGGTCCAGGCCCCGGCGTTGACAAGAATCCCGTCGGCAAGATCACACGCCCGGTGCAGGTACTCCACGAACTCCCCCTCATGGTTGGTCTGGAAGAAGAGCGGTTCGAGCCCGGCCGCGCGCGCCCAGTCCTGGATCTGATGTTCGAGCTCCGAAAGCGACCCGCCGCCATAGAGCTCCGGATCCCGCCGCTCGAGAATGTCGAAGTTGACCCCGTGCAGGACGGCGACGCGGTTGCGAGTGGTGACGCTCACGAGGGCCACGATACTCAAGCCTCGCCCACACGCTCGGATAGCGTGCAGCCGGTGCGCAGAGGAATTGCAGTGCTCGGGATCGTTCTCGCCAGCGCGGTCACCGCCACCGGATGCGGGAGCGGATCGTCGCCGACCGTGCATGGCCCGCTGCCGCGGCCCGGCGCTCTGCGCGAACTCGCCATGCGCGATGCCGTCTCCGAACTGAAGAAGGAAGGCGCGCCGCCGGCGGAGATCGCCTGCGTGAAGGCGAACTTCAAGGCGATGTCCGAACAGCAGATGGCCGAACGGATGGTCGAAGGCGCGCCCGCCGAAGTGGTCGAAGCCGAGTCGGAGATCGAACGCCTCGGCGCGCTCGGCAAGGGGTGTCGCTAGACGCCGATCAGCTCGCGGACGGAGGCTTCAACCTCGGCCGGGTCCACCAACTGCCCGATCCGGGGGGCTCCGGGCTCGTTCAGGAGGACGAAGCCGACGCCGGCGGCGGTGCGCTTCTTGTCGCGGCCGAGGGCATCCATGACGGCCTCCAGCTCGATCGGGACCTCGAGGCGGGTCGGGAGGGCGTGGCAGGCGAGGATCTCCTCGACCTCGTCGCGCAGGGCAGGGGCGCCGGAGAGGCGGAGGGCGGCCAGGAGCCCCAGACCTACCGCCTCGCCGTGGCGGTAGGCGGTGTAGCCGGTGGCCGACTCGATCGCGTGGCCGACCGTGTGGCCGAGGTTGAGGACGTTGCGCAGGCCGGTGTCGAGCTCGTCGGCGGCGACGATCGCGCACTTGTAGCGGGCGCAGGCGAAGACGATGTCGTCGAGGCCGGCCGGGTCGATGCGGTCGATCGCGCGGACGCGCTCCCAGAGCGTGCCGCCCGCGAGGAGGCCGGTCTTCAGCACCTCGACGAAGCCGGCGGCGAGCTCCTCGGGCGGCAGCGTCGCCAGCGTCTCGGTGTCGGAGATGACCGCGGCGGGCTGCTGGAAGGCCCCCGCGTAGTTCTTGCCCTCCGGCAGGTCGACGCCGGTCTTCCCACCGAGGGCCGAGTCGACCTGGGCGACGAGCGTGGTCGGTACCTGCACCACCGGCACGCCGCGCTGGTAGAGGTGCCCGGCGAGCCCGGCGAGATCGCCGACGACGCCACCACCGAGCGCGACGACGTGGTCCTCGCGGGTCGCCCCGGCACGGGCCATCTCGCGCAGCACCTTCTCGGTGTTCGCCAGGGTCTTGGCCGCCTCCCCCGCCTCGATTTCGGCGCGCCCGCCGAGCGGCTCGACGCGATCGCCGTAGAGCGGGCCGACGGAGCGGTCGGAGACCAGGAAGCGGCGGCTCTCCAGCGGCCACCAGCCGCAGTCGATGAGGCCGCGGCCCACCAGCACCGGGTACTCGCCGCCGGGTGCGGTCGCCCAGAGGAGCTTGGTGCCGGCCGGGAGATCGGCCAGCTTCCGCAGCATCGGCAGGGCGCGGCGGACGATGTTCCGGTCCCCCATCGGCACCACCGCGTCGGCCAGCTCCTCGTAGATCGGCAGGCGGACGTCGAGCAGCCTCGTCACGTCCTCGGCGGAGCTCGCCAGCGGGCGGTCGGAGTGGGCGATGCGGCGCCAGGCCTCGGCGGCGTCCACCTGCAGCCAGACGACGGTGTGGCGGCCGAGCGCCTCGCGGATCCGCGGCGAGAGCACGCTGCCCCCGCCGAGCGCGATCGCGCCGCCGTCGTCCGCGTTCTCCAGCAGCGAGCCGACGACCTCGGCCTCACGGGCGCGGAAGCCCTCCTCGCCGTGCGTCTCGAAGGCCTGCGGGATGGTCGAGCCGAAGCTCTCTTCCATCAGCTGGTCGATCTCCACCGTCGACAGCCCTTCGGCGCGGGCTGCCTGGAGCGCGGTCGACTTCCCGGCTCCCATGAAGCCGACGAAGACGATCGAGGGTTTCACCGCGCGTCGATCCGCGCCTTGTAGGCGTCGATCGCGGTGCGCACGTCGTCGATGTGGTCGCCGCCGAACTTCTCGCGGTAGGCGCGCGCCAGGGTCAGGCAGACCATCGCCTCGGCGACCACGGCGGCGGCCGGGACGACGGTCGAGTCGGTCCGCTCGCGCAGCGCCTGGGCGGGCTGATGCGTGACGGTGTCGACCGAGCGCAGCGGCTTGGTCAGCGTCGAGATCGGCTTGATCGCGGCGCGCACCGACAGCGGCTGCCCGTTCGTCATCCCGCCCTCGAGCCCGCCGGCGCGGTTCGTTTCGCGGAAATAACCGTCCTTCTCCGACCAGAAGATCTCGTCGTGCGCTTCCGAGCCGGGCCGCCCCGCGACGTCCCATGCTTCGCCGATCGAGACGCCCTTGATCGACTGGATCGAGGCGACCGCCTGGGCGAGCCGGCCGTCGAGGCGGTCTTCCCAGGAGATGTGCGAGCCGAGCCCGGGCACGAGCCCGAAGGCGATCACCTCGAAGGTGCCGCCGAGGCTCTCGTTCGCCTTCCGCAGGCGGTTGATCTCGGCGACCATCGCCTTCGAGGCCTCCGCGTCCAGCGTGCGGACCGGGTCGTCGTCGATGCCTTTGAAATCGGCCGGGGTGAGGTTCTCGCGCTCCTCCGCGACCACCGAGGCGATCGACGTGACGTGGCTGTGGACGACGACGCCGAGTGCGGTGAGGAAGCCGCGGGCGACCGAGCCGGCGGCGACGCGGGCGGCGGTCTCGCGGGCGCTGGCACGCTCCAGCACGTTGCGGATGTCCGAGTGGCCGTATTTCTGCGCGCCGACGAGGTCGGCGTGGCCGGGACGCGGCAGGTGGACTTCTTCGGGCTCGAAGTCCTCCACCGGCCAGGGATTCATCCGGTCTTCCCAGTTCTTGTAGTCGCGGTTGGCGACCAGCAGCGCGATCGGGCTCCCCAGCGTGCGGCCGTGGCGGACGCCGGAGCGCACCTCGACGGTGTCGGTCTCGATCCGCATCCGCCCGCCGCGCCCGTGGCCGAGCTGGCGGCGCGCCATGTCGCGGTCGAGCGCTTCGCGGTCGAGCTCCAGCCCGGCGGGCATGCCCTCGACGATCGCGGTCAACCCCGGGCCGTGGGACTCCCCTGCAGTGGTGAATCGGAATGCGGTCATAGCGGCGCCTAGGGTATCGGCGGAGGGCTCAATGCCGATGCACGGCGGTGCGCATCGCCTCGATCGAGGGCTCCTCGCCGGTCCAGATGCGCAGCGAGAGGGCGCCCTGCTGCACCAGCATCTCGAGCCCGTCGATGACTGTCGCCCCGGCGCCCTCGGCCGCCGCGAGCAGTGCGCTCGGCTCCTCCGTGTAGACCATGTCGAGGACCGTCTGGCCCGCGGCGAAGGAGTCGGGCGAGAGCGGCAGCGCCTCGAAGGTGTCCTCGCCCGCCAGGCCCACCGCGGTCGTGTTGACGATCAGGGCGTAGGCGGTGGGGTCCGGATCGGTGATCGTCTGCGCGCCGAGTTCGGCCGCGACCGTCGCGCCACGATCCGCGGTGCGGTTCCAGACGTCGACCTGGGCGCCGTCCTCTACAAGCGCCCAGATCGCGGCACGCGCGGCGCCGCCGGCTCCGAGGACGAGGACGCGCTCTGCCCGGAAGGAGCCCGGCAGCGATCGCAGCAGCCCGGCGGCGTCGGTGTTGTCGGCGACGATCTGGCCGTCGCGGAAGCTCAGCGTGTTGGCGGCGCCGATCGCCCGGGCGCCGTCGCTCGCCTTGTCGGCCATCGCCAGCGCCGCCTCCTTGTGCGGCACCGTGACGTTGACCCCGGCGTATTCGCCGGTCACCGCGAGTTCGGCGATCGTCGCCTCGAAGTCCTCCGGCGCCACGTCGAGCGCCCCATAGGTCCACTCCCCCGCCAGCTTCATCTCCGCCAGCGCCGCCGTCTGCATGTCCGGGGAGCGCGAATGCGCCACCGGGTGACCGATCACCGCCAGGCTGGGCATGGCGCTATTCGGTGCACTTCGACGCTTCGTACTTCTGCACGTCTTGTTCGAATTCGGCTTCGGTCTTGGAGAAGGCGAGCTTCCGGCAGTCGGGGCTGGTGACGAAGAAGAGGTTCTGGCCTTTGGACGGGTGCGCCGCCGCGTTGATCGTCGCGATGCCGGGGTTGGAGATCGGCCCCGGCGGCAGCCCGGCGTGCACGCGCGTGTTGTACGGCGAGTTCGATTCCAGCTGCGACTGGGTCAGCGGCTTGGTGTAGTTGTGGACCGCGAAGCGGGTGGTCGCGTCGCTGCCGAGCGTCATCCCTTCGCGCAGCCGGTTGTAGATCACCTCGGCCACCTCTTTGCGCTGGCTCGGCAGGCCCGCCTCGTGTTCGATGATCGAGGCGATCGTGACCACGTCGTAGATCGTCAGGTTCTTCGAGTTCGCGTACTTCATGTTCACGCCTTTGATCTTCTTCTTGAAGTCGGCGAGCTGCAGCTGGACCAGTTCCTTCACCGGCCGGTGCCTTTTCAGTTCCCAGGTGTCCGGGAAGAGGAAGCCTTCGAGGTTCTTCGCCTTCTTGCCGCCGTATTCGGCGGGGTCGAGGTATTTCGATTTGACCGTCGCCTTCATGTAGTTCCCGCGCAGGCCGTCTTCTTTGGCCAGCTGGGCGATCTGCGTGCGCGTGTACCCCTCCGGGATCGTCACCGTGACGGTCGTCGGATTGGTCGAGGAGCTGTTCGGTTCCGTGGTGAGCGCTTCGATCGCGTCGCCGTAGCTCATGTCCTTCTTCAGCACGTGTTTGCCGGCGATCAGGTTCGAGCGGTCGCCTGAGAGGCTGACGCGAGCCTGGAAGAAGGTCGAGCCGTCGATGATGAACCCGCTCGAGATGACGCCCTTCTTTTCGAGCAGTTCGCCGACTTCGCCGACGCTCGAGCCTTTCGGGATGTTCACCGCCACTTTGCCGCTGCCGTCGCCGTGGAAGGGCTGGAAGAAGGCGTTCAGGAAGAGCAGGACGACGATCAGGATGATCACGGCGAGGATCCGGAACGGGTGGCGGAGCAGGGAGCCGAAGAAGCCGCCGCGCCGCCCGCCGTCTTCGCCATGGCGCCGCCCGTGGCGCGCCGCGCCGGCCATCAGCGGGTCGCCCTCGTGGAGGTCGTCATCGTCGTCGTAGGGCTCGTCCTCGTCGAACCAGTCGTCGTCGCGCGGAGGCGGCGGCTCCCAGTCCCCGGCCCCGGTTTCCTCCACCGGTCGCGGTGGCTGCGCCCGGTGCTCGCCGGTCGCCGCCGCGGTGGCCGGGACCAGGTTCTCCCCGGTGGGCTGGTTGGGATCGGGCCGCGGCACCGCGGCGGTCTGGTCCCCAGGATCGACCCGCGGGGCGTCCGCGGTCGGACCGGGCAGAGCTTCGGTGAGCGGCGGGATCGGCTGCTCTCCGGTCACGGGCGCGGCGCCGGGAAGCCGCTGTTCGCTGGTCGCCGAAGCGGGCTGCGCGACCGCGGGTGCGGGGACCTCGCCGGTCGGCTGCCGCGGATCCGGCCGCGGCGCTTCGGCGGTCGGCTGGACGGGATCGGGCCGAGGGGTTTCCGCGGTGCTGGGACCCGGGTCGACCTGAGGCGCTTCCGCGGCCGGCTGATGCGGAGCTTCGGTCCGCGGCGGGACAGGCGCCTCACCCGTCGTCGGCTCAGCGCCGGGGCGCGGCGATTCGGCCGTCGGCGGCGGTGCCTGCGGGATCGGCTGCTCGCCGGTCGCGGGCGGCGGCGGGGTCGCGCCGCTCGCTGCCGCCGCTCCACCCGCCGCGGCGCCGGCGGCTCCCGCCGCGGCGGCCTTGCCTTTACGTCGTCTCAAGAGTCCACGTCTTCCCCGCTCGGGCTTTTCGCCATCGGTCGGCGCTTTCCCGCTCGGCTCGGCCCCGGGCGGCGGCGGAGGCGCCTCGCCGGGCTCGTCCCAGAACTCCTGCTCGGGGGTCCGCGGCGGCGGGGGCGGCGTCGGTTTCGAGGGCGGGGGCGGCGGCGCCGCGGCTTCTTTGCCTTTCTTCTTGCCCTTCTTGCCCGCGCGCTTGGCTTCGCGTTCGCGTCGGCGTTCCTCCCGTTCGACCGCCGCCGGGTCGTTGGGGTCGAAGAGCGGGTCGCCTCCGGGCGGGATGCCGCCTTTGCCGAACTCGTCGCTCACGATTCGCCCTTCCGCGCGAGGCTGACCAGGTAGTCGTCGAGCAGGTGCGCCGCGGCGAGCGAGTCGCGCGCCGCCTTCGATCCGGCCCGCCGGCTGGCGTCCGCCATCCGGCTGGTGAGGCGCTCGTCGTAGGTGTCGACCGGGATGTCGAGGAGCGCCTGCAGTTCGGCGGTGAAGGTGCGCGCCAGCGCCGCCTGGCTCCCCTCCTCGCCGCTCAGGTGGACCGGCAGGCCGACGACGACCCGCTCGACCTCGCGCTCGCGCACCAGCGTCACCACCGAGGCGGGCTCGGGTGGTTCGATCACCGGCAACGGCGTGGTGAGGGTCCCGGTCGGGTCACAGATCGCGGCGCCGATCCGGACGGTGCCGTGGTCGAGGGCGAGCACGCGCAACTACCTACCCCAACTTCCCCTCGATGATCGCGCGGGCCTCCGCCAGGGCGTCGTCGAGCTTGGCCGGGTCCTTGCCGCCCGCCTGGGCCATGTCGTCGCGGCCGCCCCCGCCACCGCCGACCACACCCGCCGCGGCGCGGACCAGCTCCGCCGCCGAAAGTCCCTTCTCCACCGCGCCCGGGCTCGCCAGCGCGACCAGCGCGACTTTGTCCCCGGAGCCGCCGCCGAGCAGCTGCACGACCGGGTCCCCGAGCGAGCTCTGGATGCGGTTGGCGACGTCGAGGAGCGACTTCTGGTCGCCCACCTCGGTCGCCGCGACCAGCACCTGGACGCCGTCGATCTCGCTCGCCGTCTCGGCGAGGCGTTTCGCTTCCTCGCCGAGCGCCTGGCCCTGCGCTTTCTGCGCGCCGGCGCTCGCCTCCTTCAGCTGCTCGGAGGCGCGGCGCGCGGCCGCGAGCGGGTCCTGCGGATTGCCCAGCAGCTCGCCCACCTCGCGCAGCGCGGCGTCGCGCTCGCGGAAATAATCGCTGGCGGCGGGGCCGGTGATCGCCTCGATGCGACGCACGTTCGCGGCGCTCGATCCCTCGGCGGTCAGCTTGAAGACGCCGATCTCGGCGGTATTGGCGACGTGCGTGCCGCCGCAGAGCTCACGGGAGACGCCGTCGATCTCCACCACCCGCACCCACTCGCCGTATTTCTCGCCGAAGAGGGCCATCGCGCCGAGCGCTTCGGCCTCCGGGCGCTCCATTTCCAGCCAGCGGACCGGCGCGCTGGCGCTGATCCACTCGTTGACGCGGTCCTCGACGTCGCGCAGCTCCTCGGGGCTGAGCGACTGGCCGTGGGTGAAGTCGAAGCGCAGTTTGTCGGGACGCACCGCCGAGCCCGCCTGGCGGACGTGGGTGCCGAGGCGCTCGCGCAGCGCCGCGTGCAGCAGGTGCGTCGCGGTGTGGTTGCGCATCGTCGCGTGGCGGGTCGGGCGGTCGACGACCGCCTCGACCTCGGCTCCCGGCGGGATGTCCTTGGCCTCGATCGCGACGACCTGGTCGCCGCCGACGCGGTAGACGTCGACCACCTGGGCTTCGTCGCCGTCCCAGCGCACGAGGCCCGAGTCGGCGACCTGGCCGCCGCCCTCGGCGTAGAACGGGCTCGTCTCCAGCTTCAGCAGCGCGTGCTCGCCCTGCGGCTCGATCGCCGCCACGCCGGTCGTCGCCTGCAGCGTTTCGTAGCCGACGAAGTTGCTCGGCGAGGTCGCGGCGGCGAATTCCTGGACCCGCTCGTGCGTGTTCTCGGAGCCGTGCGCGGTCGCCGCCCCGGTGCGGGCGCGGGTCCGCTGTTCCTCCATCAGCTCGGCGAAGCCGTCGTCATCGACCGCCAGGCCCTGCTCGGCGAGCAGCTCCTTGGTCAGGTCGTAGGGGAAGCCGTAGGTGTCGTGCAGTTTGAAGGCGTCTTCGGCGTCGATCCAGGAGGTGTCGGACTCGCGCGCCTCGGCGATCAGGCGCTCCAGCATCTCCTGGCCGCGCACCAGCGTGCGGCCGAAGCTCTCCTCCTCGTCGTTCACCCAGCGGGCGATGTTCTCCCGTTCGGCCACCAGCTCCGGGTAGGTCTCGCCCATCAGGTCGATCACGCGCTCGGCGAAGCGGCCGAGCCAGGGCGCCTCGAGCCCGAGCGTGTTGCCCTGCTGGATCGCCCGTCGCATGATCCGGCGCAGGATGTAGCCGCGGTCCTCGTTGGAGGGGACGACGCCGTCCGCGATCAGGAAGGCCGCGCCGCGCGAGTGGTCGGCGACGATCCGCATCGCCCGGGTCACCGCGGCGGACTCCTCGTAAGCGTGCCCGGAGAGCTCCTCGGCGAGGTCGATCAGCGGGCGCACGTGGTCGACGTCGAAGACCGAGGGGACGTCCTGGAGGATCGCCGCCATCCGGTCGAGGCCCATGCCGGTGTCGATGTTGCGGGTCTTCAGCGGGGTGAGCGTCCCGTCCTCGGCGAGGTCGTAGGACATGAAGACGTGGTTCCAGAACTCGAGGAAGCGCTCGGTGTCGTCCCCGGGGCGCTCGTCGGGGCCGCCGAAGTCGGGGCCGCGGTCGATGTAGAACTCCGAGCACGGGCCGCACGGCCCGGTCGGCCCGGCCTGCCAGAAGTTGTCCTCGCGGCCGAGCTGGACGATCCGCTCGGCGGGCACGCCGACCCCTTCCCAGATCTCGATCGCCTCGGTGTCGGGACCGAGGCCGAGCTCCTCGTCGCCGCCGAAGACCGTCACCCAGATCTTCTCCGGGTCCATGCCGAAGCCCTCGGTGGCGAGCTGCCAGCCCCAGGGGAGCGACTCCGCCTTGAAGTAGTCGTCGAAGCTCCAGTTGCCGAGCATCTCGAAGAAGGTCATGTGGCGAGCGGTATTGCCGACCTCCTCGATGTCGGTCGTGCGGAAGCATTTCTGCACGTCGGTGAGGCGCGGCGCGGGCGGCGTTTCCTGGCCGAGGAAGTAGGGCTTGAAGGGCTGCATGCCGGCGGTCGTGAGCAGGACCGTCGGGTCGAGCACCGAGGGCACCAGTGAGGCCGAGGGGACGACCTTGTGTCCCCGCTCCGCGAAGAACGAGAGGTAGGTGTCGCGGATTTGTTGGGCCTTCATGTGCAAGAGCCTACGGTTTGCTGACACATCGTGTGTCGTATGTAACAGGGCCGTGCGGCGCTCAGCGGGTGATCGTGCCGTGGCCGACGATCGTCTCGCCGTCCATCAGCACTGCGGTCTGGCCCGGCGAGGCGGCGGTGAAGGGCTCGTCCAGCTCCAGCTCGAGGGCCTTGTGGCGGCCCGGAGCGGCGGCGCCGACGGTCGCCGGCAGCGTGGCCGAGTGGTAGCGCAGGCGGACGTTGTCGACCCGGGCGCCGTCGCGGTGGAGCACCGCGTCGCGGACTCGGATGCGCCGCGTTTCGAGGTCCTCGCGGCTGCCGACCGTGACCGTGTTGGCGGCGGCGTCGGTGGCGACGACGTACCCCGGCTCGTTCAGCGAGACGCCGATCCCTCGCCGCTGGCCGACGGTGAAGTTGTGGTGGCCGCGGTGGCGGCCCAGCGCGCGGCCGGAGCGGTCGACGACGGCCCCCTCGCGGTCGACCAAGTTCCCGTGGCGGCGCAGGAAGCCGGTCTTGCCCTGGCCGGCGAGGAAGCAGAGGTCCTGGGACTCGGGCTTCTTGGCCACCGAGAGACCGTGGCGGGAGGCCACCGCGCGGACCTCGTCCTTGGTCATGTCGGTGAGCGGGAAGCCGAGGCTCCCGAGCAGTTCCGGCGGCAGCGCCGCGAGCATGTAGCTCTGGTCCTTGGCGTCATCGACGCCGGCGGCAAGCAGCGGCCCCTCGGCGTCCTCGACGATCCGCGCGTAGTGGCCGGTGAGAAGCCGCGTCGCCCCGAGCCGCTGCGCGAGGTCGAGCATCGCCGCCAACCGCACTTCCCCGTTGCAGAGGATGCAGGGGTTGGGCGTCTGCCCTTCGGCATACCCGTTGACGAACCGATCGACGACGCGCCGCCGGAAGTCCGCCTCTAGATCGAGCGTGAAGTGCGGGATGTCCAAAGAGTGCGCGACGGCGCGAGCCCCGAGCACGGCCTCCGGCGAGCAGCAGGCCTTCGTCCCGTCGGTCTCCGGATCGGCCCAGAGCTTGACGGTGATGGCAACGACCTCCACCCCGCGCTCGCGTTCCAGGAGCGCCGCCACCGCGGAGTCCACGCCACCGGATACGGCCACGGCGACCCGCTCAGGGGACCCGACACTGCCACCTTCACTGGCATTTAAGGTGGCAGTGTCGGGTCCCATTCCAAGCGCGGTCGACGGGTCCAACGGGAGGTTCGAGGCGGCTGCGGCACTCAGGGCGCGGTGAAGCGCATCCGTGGCCAATTGGGCCGCGTGGCGCTTGGAAAGCTCCAGGCCGCCGAGGAGGTCTTCGGCGTGGTCGATCGAGAGGCTCGCGGCCTCGAGGACGGTGGCGCCCTCGATGGTTTCGGCGAGGGCCGCGGTGGCGGCGCGAGTGGCGCCGCAGCCCTCGGTGTCGAAGGTGACCGAGGCGATGCGGCCACCGGCGACGGTCAGGGAAAGGCGGGAGAGGTCGCCGCAGGCGGCACCGCCGGCGGCGCCGGTGAAGGCGTCGTCCGGGGCAGGGCCGCGACGGGCTTCATCGCGGAGGAAGTGGTCGAAGAGCTCCCGATCCATTGGACAGAGGGTACGGAGTGAGGATGAGGTGCAGGTCGGAGGCGACCTCGTCGGGGGTCTCGAGGATCTGGCGCCAGGTGATGCGGGCCGGGGTGTAGCCCTCGGCGGCGAGGATGCGATCGCGTTCGCGGTCGTCCTGGAATGCCTTCTTCGTGCCGTGTGCTCCACCCCCGTCGAGCTCGATCGCCACCTTGCGGTCCTCCCAGAGACAGTCGACCTCGTAGAAGCGATTCCGGATCGCGAGGTGGGCATTCATGCGGGGCCGCGGCAGGTCGAAGCGGTCGATCAGCGCCAGGAACGCCTCCCCGAGTTCGTTGCGGGTAATCCCCACCGCCCCGTCTCCCGCGAGGCGACCGAGCAAGGCGATCCCTGGGCGCCCCGGATAGCGCTCGATCAGGTCCGGGACCGAGAGCCGCACCCGGTACTCCCGCACTTCCATCTCGTTCCAGGCCCGCTCGACTTCCCTTTCGGTCAGCGTCCCCGCGAGGTCGAACATCGTCCGCGCCACCGAGGTCACCGGGATCCCCCACATCGTCCCCACCTCATCCGGCCGGAGAGAGCCGCGATGGACGACGAGACCCGGGCGCCCATCGGCGTGTTTTCGTCGGGTCACTTCCGGGGCTGTCGAGGACCGAGGAAGGAGCCCCCAAAGCTGTCCGGCCGAGCGATGACTGAGGACCGCTTCGGGCCCGAACGCCAAGACTGCCGCCATCCATCGACCTTCGATGGTCAGGCTTCGGTGGCCGACGGCGTAGACACCCCGATGGATGACGTGGAGGAAGCCCCGACTCATGCGCCCATCGACCATCTTTGAGGTCATTCCGAGCCGTCGAAGTTGCCAGCGCGCGATCACGCCGTGCTGGGCGCCGGCCAGCCTCGCCATCTGCAAGTCGGGTTGACCCCCTGTGAGGGGGCGAATCTGACGCGCGGTCTCCATGGCGCCGACGCTGGCAAAGAAATGCGCGCGAGTGGCGCGCAGAACGTGCCGACTTAGAGAAAAAGCAGCTCCAGCCCGCCGTTGCCGCCTCTAGCTTTGATCCCTTCATAAGAAGGTGGGCGCCCTGCTCGCGATCCCAAGAGACCGAAAGACAAAAGCTCCCGAGCCGTTTGTGTTGGGTCAAACGGTGAGACGGCTGTCGCACGGGCTCGAGCTGGGAGACACCGTAGCACCGGCGCACCGGTGGGAAGCACCCTCAGTAATCGGGGACATCGAGGTTGCTGAGATGCATCTCGGCCTCGCTCCAGCGATCGCCGGGGACGCAGAGGAAGATTTCGCCGTGGCCATAGCGGTCGGGCGGCCAGTCGGCGGTGAGTGCCGCCTCGATCCCGGCCTCTTCCAGCGCCTGATACCAGGCGCGTGCGGTCCGCAGATCGCCGAAGTCCCGCACCACCTCCCACCCTTCGTAGCGCGGATCGCCGACGTGCACGGGCGTCTGCCCGGGCCCGCCGCCGGACCGGAACCTGCGGGGAATCCAGTCCCGCAAGGCCATCTCAGTGCCCGGCTTTACCGCTCTTGTGGATGGCGACTCCGACCTCGCGCAGCTGGAGGGCGTCGACCGGCGCGGGCGCGCCGACCATGAGGTCGAAGCCGGAGGCGGTCTTTGGGAAGGCGATCACGTCGCGGATAGTGTCGACGCCCGCGAGGCGCTGGACAAGTCGGTCGATGCCGTAGGCGATGCCGCCGTGCGGCGGGGCCCCGTAGCGGAGCGCCTCGAGCAGGAAGCCGAAGCGCGCCTCGGCGGTCTCGGCATCGATCCCGAGCGCGGCGAAGACCTGTTGCTGGACCTCGGCGCTGTGGATACGGATCGAGCCGCCGCCGATCTCCTGGCCGTTCCAGACCACGTCGTAGGCCTGGGACAACGCCGCGCCCGGATCGCTCGGGTCGAACTCCCCGGCGGGCGCGGTGAACGGGTGGTGCATCGCGTCATAGCGCTTCTCCACCTCGTCGTAGGCGAAGAGCGGGAAGTCGACGATCCAGACCAGGCGGTTCTCGGACTCGTCGATGAGGCCGAACTTCTCGCCGAGGTCGAGCCGCATCTGTCCCAGGACCGCGTCGACGACCGGGCGCTTGTCGGCGACCAGCAGGAGGAGGTCGCCCTCCTCGGCGCCGAGGAGGCGGTTGAGCTCGGCCAGCTCGCCCTCGCTGAGGAACTTGGCGGTCGGCGAGCGCCAGCCGTCGCCCTCGCGGAACGCCCAGACCAGGCCTTTCGCGCCGAGCTCCTGGGCGCGGGAGATGAAGCCGTCGAGGTCTTTGCGCGGCACCTCGCGCTTGCCCGCGTTGATGCCGCGGATCGAGCCGCCGGAGGCGAGCACAGAGTTGAAGACCTTGAACTCCGTCCCCTCCAGCGCCGAGCCGAGGTCGACCAGCTCCAGGCCGAAGCGCAGGTCCGGGCGATCGGTCCCGAAGCGGTCGAGCGCCTCGGCGTAGGGCATGCGCTGCATCGGGATGTCGACATCCGGCCCGCCGACCGCCCTGAAGACGTGGGACAGCATCCGTTCGTTCACCGCGATCACGTCGTCGACCTCGACGAAGGACATCTCGACGTCGAGCTGGGTGAACTCGGCCTGGCGGTCGGCCCGCGTCGCCTCGTCGCGGAAGCAGCGAGCGATCTGGAAGTAGCGCTCGAAGCCGCTCACCATGAGGAGCTGCTTGAAGAGCTGCGGGGACTGCGGCAGCGCGTAGAAGGAGCCCTGCTGCTGGCGGCTGGGGACGAGGAAGTCCCGCGCCCCCTCGGGGGTCGAGCGGGTCAGCACCGGCGTTTCGATGTCGACGAAGCCTTCGGTGCCGAGGAAGTCGCGCATCGCCGCGGTGAGGCGGTGGCGGAGGAGGAGCGCCTCGCGCATCGGCGCCCGACGCAGGTCCAGGTAGCGGTAGCGCAGGCGCGTGTCCTCGCCGACGTCGTCGGCGTAGCCCTCGATCTGGAAGGGCGGGGTCTCGGAGTCGGCGAGCAGCTCGGCCTCGGCCACGGCGATCTCGACCTCACCGGTCGGCAGGGCCGGGTTGACCGTCTCCTCGTCACGGCGCACGACCTTGCCGCGGGCGCTCAGCACGTCCTCGGCGCGCAGCTTGTGGGCGAGCTCGAACGCCTCACCGGAGGTGTCCGGGTGGAAGACGAGCTGGACGATGCCGGTGCGGTCGCGGAGGTCGATGAAGATCAGGCCGCCGTGGTCGCGGCGGCGATTGACCCAGCCAGCGACGCGGACCTCATCGTCGACGCGCTCGGGCAAGACCCGCCCGCACCACGCGTCGCGGTAGCCGTTGGCGGCGGGATCCGGTAGATCGCCGATGCTCATGCTTCGCCTCCCGTCATCTCGCCAAGAAGATTGCCCGTGTCGGCGGCGCGCTGCTCGCCGCTCGTCATGTCGCGCAGCTGCGCGGTGCCGTCGGCCTCGAGGATCAGGACCTGCGCGGCGCCAATCCGGTCGGCGTGTTTCAGCTGGCCCTTGAGGCCGCGCCCGCCGAGGTCCATCTCGGCCGAGAACCCGGCGTTGCGCAGTTCGGTGACCAGCGCCATCGCCCGCATGCGCTGCTCCGGGTCGGCAATCGCGACGAAGGCGTCGCGCCCCACCCGCGGCTCCTCCTCGTCGAGCGCCAGCAGGACCCGCTCGTATCCGGCCGCCCAGCCGACGGCCGGGGTCGCCGGCCCGCCGAGCTGCTCGATCAGCCCGTCATAACGCCCGCCGCCACCGATCTCCGACACCGAGCCGAGCGAGTCGCAGACGAAGCTGAAGATCGTCCGCGTGTAGTAGTCGATGCCGCGCACCAGGGTCGTGTCGATCTCATAGCCGATCCCGGCCGCGTCGAGCAGCGCGCGCACCTCGGCGAAGTGCTCGGCGTCCTCATCCGAGAGCGCCTCGAGGATCGTCGGCGCGGTCGCCATCACGCCCTTGACCCCCGCGTCGTCGGAGTCGAAGGCGCGCAGCGGGTTGATGTCGATCCGCTCGCGAACGTCGGCGGTGAGGTCGCCCTCGTGGCGGTGCAGGTGCGCCTTCAGCTCCTCCAGGTAGGCGGCGCGCGCGTCGAGCGAGCCGAGGCTCCCCAGCCGCAGCACCACCCCCGGCACGCCGAGCTCCCCGAGGATGTCGGAGAGCAGCATGATCACCTCGGCGTCGGCCAGCGGCGAGTCGGTCCCGATCGCCTCGATCCCGAACTGGTGGAACTGGCGATAACGCCCCGCCTGTGGGCGCTCGTGGCGGAAGAACGGCCCGGTGTAGGCGAGCTTCACCGGCTGCGCCTGTTTGTGCATGCCGTGCTCCAGGTAGGCGCGGCAGACCGGCGCGGTCCCCTCCGGCCGCAGGGTGAGGCTGCGCTCGCCTTTGTCCTCGAAAGTGAACATCTCCTTGCGGACGATGTCGGTCGATTTGCCGACGCCGCGTTCGAAGAGGTCGGTGTGCTCGAAGGTCGGGGTCTGGATCGTCTCGTAGCCGGCCCGCTCGAAGATGCCTTTGGCGACGGCCTCGACCCGCGCCCGCGCGCGCCACGCGCCGGGGAGCACGTCGAAGGTCCCGCGGGGTGCCTGGAACTTGCTTGCCATCGGTGGCGACCTTACTGAGAGCGCGTGGCCGCGCGGTTAGCGGGCCGAGGCCTGGAGGAACGGATTGGTCGCCCGCTCGGCCCCGAGCGTCGTGATCCCCATGTGGCCGGGATGGACGACGGTCTCGTCGCTGTGCGAGTCGAGCAGCCGGGCGATCGAGTCGGCCAGGGTCGGCCAGTCGCCGCCGGGCAGGTCGACGCGGCCGACCGAGCCCCGGAAGAGGACGTCGCCGGAGAAGATCGCGTCCTCGCCGCGCACCGAGTAGGTGACGTGGCCAGGGCTGTGGCCGGGCGTGAAGATGACGTCGAGCTCCAGCCCGGCGAGGTTCAGCGTCTCGCCGCCGGAGAGGGTCTCGTCGGCGTCGTAGGACTCGAACGGCCCGAAGCCCTCCCACGGCACGTAGGCCATGATGTCGGCGAGCACGCCCTTCTCGATCTCGGGGACGTAGACCGGCGCCCCGGTGGCGCGCGCGACCGGCGCGACCGCGCCGATGTGGTCGAAGTGCGTGTGGGTGAGGAGGATCGCCTCCACCTCCGCCCCGGTCTCCTCGACCGCCGCCAGGATCCGCTCCGCCTCGTCGCCCGGATCGATGACCAGCAGCTTCTCGCCGCCCTCGGGCCGCAGCAGGAAGGTGTTCTCGGCGATCTGGCCGACGGTCAGCATCGTGACGTCGAGCGCCACGGGGCCCTACGCCGTTCCTTCGCGGTCGCGAATGCGCTGGCGCTCCCGTTTACGCCACATCGTGAGGTCGATGTAGTAGCCGGTCGGGATGTAGAAGACGAGCATGAAGGCGCCGAAGATCAGCGAGACCGGCACCGGCCGTTTGAAGAGGACGATCAGGACCAGGACGAAGACCACCGCGGCGCCCGCTCCGCGGATCGCGGCGCCTTTCCAGGTCGGCGGCCGATCGGGCTTTTTCGAGGTGGAGCGGCTGCCCCCGCCGGAGCGGGCGCGGGACCGGGCCTCGTCGCGCGTGCGCGGGCGGCGCGCCTTGGTGTCGATCCTGCCGCCCTGGGTGCCGCGGCGCTTCCGGCGTCTTTTGTTCTTCGGCTGAGCCATCGGTCTAGGAATTTACCTCAGTCGCCGAGGGCCGCGAGGCGCCGCTCGATCACGTGCCGGGACGGCTCGAAGCCGCGGATCGGCACGTCGGCGGGGTAATCGGCCAGGGCGGCGACGGGGATCAGCCCGACCAGCTCCGCCTCCACCGGGCGGGCGCCGAGCTGGGCAGCCAGCCGCCGGATCTCCTCCACCACCGCGCCGAGCGGGGTCCGCAGGGGGTCGTGGACGTTGGTCGACACCTGGGCCCGCCCGCTGGACAGCAGGAGGCCGATCGCCCGCACGCCGGGCGCCCCTCCCCCGGCCTCGCGCAGCTCGGCGGCGACGGCGCGGGCGGTGTCGAGATCGTCGGTGTCCAGCTCCACGTTGAAGGCGGCCAGCGGCGGGCGCGCGGTGACGAGGGTGGCGCCGCCGCGCGGGTGGGGCACGTTCGGGCCGAAATCGGGGCGCAGCTCGCCGCCGTCCATCCGCAGCCATAGCTCGGCGAGCCCACCGTTGCGGAAGTAGGCGCGCTCGGCGCGACCGGGCCCGCGGGCCAGCTCGCCATAGAGGAAGACCGGCACGCCGATGCCGCCGATCTGCGCGGCGACGGCGACCGCCTCGGTGCGCGCGGCGTCGCGGTCCTCCTCGCGCAGCCAGACGATCGGGCAGACGTCGAGCGCGCCGATCGCCGGGTGCGCCCCCGCATAAGAGGACATGTCGATCGTCTCCAGCGCCTCCTCGGCACCCGCCAGCAGCGATTCGGCGACGCCGCCCGGCTCCCCCGCGATCGTGAAGACGCTGCGGCCGTGGTCGGCGTCGGTGTGGACGTCGAGGACCTGGGCGGCGCGCCCGAACGCCGTGCCGAAGCGGCGCAGCACCTCCGCGTCGCCCGCCGTCGAGACGTTGGGGACGGCAAGGAGCGTCGGCACCCGAGCGCTCAGATCAGCAGCTCGCCGCCGCCGAGGACCGCCTCACCGTCGATTTCGACGGTCGGTTCTTTCACCACGACGTCGAGGTGGACGGGGACCTGCACGGTGCCGCCGATCCCGGCGGAGGCGCCGAAGGCGACGTGGGCGGTGCCGAAGATCTTCTCGTCCTCGAGGATGTTGCCGGTGAGGATCGCCTCTTCGTTGGTGCCGATCCCGAGCTCGGCGACGTTCGTGCCGCCCGGCCCGTGCGGCGTCAGGAGTTCCATCAGTTGGGCGCCTTCGTTGCCGGTCGCGCCGACCAGGTGGCCGGCCTCGATCGTCAGTTGGACCGGGGACTCGACCAGGCCGATCGCGGCGATCGAGCCGTCGACCACCAGCGTCCCGTTCGCGGTCCCTTCGACCGGGGCGATGAACCCCTCGCCGCAGGGCAGGTTGCCGAACGCGCCTTTGGCGGTGAGTTCGCCCGCGTCGACGATCCCCTCACGGCCCTCGATCGAGAAGCTCAGGTCGCTGCCGTTGCCGTCCGTGAACCGCACCTGGGACCCGCGGTTCATCGCGTTGACGATCGCCCAGCCGCGCCGGCGCATCTCCTCGAGGTCGCCGTTCATCAGCCGCGCCAGCATCTCCTCGGTCACCCCGGGCAGCGTCGCGATCCGCACGCCGGCTTCGCTCGCCGCTTTGCGCGCGGCGGTGTGGGACAGCGACTGGATCGTCGGCGCCAGCACCACGTCCGCGGCCGCCATCGCCGCCGCCACAGGCGCCGGCGGCTCCGCCGCGTGCGATTCGCGCTCCGAGATCACCGCGAGCGTCGCGTCCGCCCCGTCGCCCTGCGCCTCGATCCGCATCAACGCCCCGATCTCTTCCGTGACCGGGTTGCAGACGACCAGCACCTCCTCGCCCGCCCCGACGCCCATGCACTGCCGGACCACCGTCCGCACCGCGCTGTCGAGGTCTGCTCCGGCCATGGACTGAGACTAACTCTCGGGGTCGTCGTCATGCCGATGGCGCAGCGACCAGCTCATGAACCACACCAACCCGACCAGCACGATCCCGAAACCGACAAACGGCGCCAACCATCCTTCGTGCCGCCCGATCCCGAGCACCAACACGATCCCCGCGTCGACGAACAACAGGCACCCGACCATCACCGGCCGCAGCGCCGCAAACCCCAACGGCTTGACCCCTCCGGGACCTTGAGCCATACCTCAGCATTGCATCGCTATCCTGCGCTCCCCCGCCGGAGTAGCTCAGCTGGTTAGAGCAGCGGAATCATAATCCGCGTGTCGGGGGTTCGAGTCCCTCCTCCGGCATCCGAGATCAGGCTCTAGAGCGCCGATTCCTACCTCTTCCGCCTCCGACTCATCGGTGCCCTGTGGCTCCGTTCTGGCTCCAAGGGCGGCGTCCTTCATGCTCTTCGCCAGCAGTGCCGACAGGCGAGCGGCGTCCTCCACCCGTGGGACGTGGCGGGCGTAGATCATCGTCGTCTGAATGTCGGAGTGCCCCAGCATCGCCTTGACGTCGGGCAAGCTGAACTCGCGGCGGTCGGCTCCGCGTCGTCTCGGGCAATGGCGAACGGGCGCACGGCCAAACCGACTCGCTGGCAATCGCTGAAGAAGTGTGGAACTGGAGTCCGACCGGCGGTCTCCTCGGAGCGTTTCAGACCGGCCTGATCAAGAGGCCCGATTCGCGGCTGCTGATCGTCTCGACGGCGGCTAACCGGCTGCAATCGCCGCTCGGCGAGTTGCGCTCGCGGGCCATGTCGGGCGCGGTCAAGAAGGACGGGTTCCGCATCGACGCGCTCGCGCCGGGGCTGCGTTGGGTCGAGTGGTCGGTGCCGGACGGCCTCGACCTCACCCCCGGCGAATGTGAAGCGGGCGAACCCCGCGCCGTGGATCACTGAGGCGGCGCTAGCGGAGCAGCAGCACCGCGTCACCCCGGGAGACTGGGCGCAGTTCCACGCGGGGCGCTGGGGCGTGTCTGACGCGGCCTGGTTGCCGGTCGGCGCGTGGGGCGCGTGCCGCGATCTGTACACGGTCGAGGAGGGCGAGCCGGTCTGGTGTGGCGTCGACGTCGGCGGCTCCCGCGCGGCCTCGGCGCTGGTCGCGGTCACGGCGGATCTGCGGGTCGTCCACGCGGAGGCGTTCGACGGAAACGAGTCGGTGATGCAGCTGCCCCCGGCCATCCGAAAGCTGGCCGAGACGCACCGGATTCAAGAGGTGGCCTACGACCCGTGGCGCTTCCAGTCGGAGGCGATCAGGCTTCGGGAAGACGGCGTGCGGGTCGTAGAGTTCCCTCAGTCCGGGAGCCGGATGGTTCCGGCAAGCGATGGGGCTTCACGCCGCCGTGGTCGAGCAGCGGCTACGGCACCGTGGATTCTCCGACCTCGACCGGCACGTCGCCGCAGCGGTCACGAGACAGGCTCCAGGCTCTCGTGGGTGGCGGCTCGACAAGACCGACCTCGCCGCGCAGATCGATCTCGTCGTCCCCTTGGCGACGGCGGTCGAGCGGGCGTCGGTCCCGGCGCCGAGCGTGCGCCTGATCGGCTGGGCCTAGTCGAACTTCGGGGCGCTCGCTAGCCACTGCTCGCAAGCGGAGAAGAACTCCTCGAACCGATCGCCGCTCGAGTCTTCGAGTGCTTCGCTGTGTTTCTTCTCCTCTGCGGTGCGGCTCCGAGTCGAGCCTTTGGCGGCGGCGTCGACCGCTTCCCGCCACCCAGCCCGCAGGTGTTCGTAGAGGGGCGGGATTTCGTGCGAGCTGCCGAGTCGAAGCTGTAGCCGGACCTTCGCCCCGAGCATCTCGGTCAGCCGGGCCGTCACGGTCGCCTCGGCGGCGAGCACTTTGTCTTTCCCTTCTCGCAGGAGGTTGAGGAAGCCGACCCGTTCCTCGTCCGACGTTGCTTCCGAAAGCCCCGCTTCCAGCCCCGGTAGGTCCGCTTCCCATTTCTCTATCGCGAGTTCAAAAGCCGCCGTCGCCGCCCCGGCTTCGAGGGCAAGCTCTCCCGAGTCGTCGAGCGCGTCCCGGACGTGTTCGACGCGACGGATCAGCAAGTCGTGCGCGAGTCGCTTCTCCTGTCTCTCGTCTGCGGCTTCCAACTCCTTGGCGACATTCTTGGAGGCGTATCGCGACGCGAAGAAGGCACCCGCGATCGCGGCGATCACGATTGCGGCCGGCCCGGCAAGTTCGACCAGGAGCGAACGCCCGCCGGTCAGGTGAACTTCCAGGACCGCGATCATCACGCCGGGAGAGTGCCGGCCCGATCAGATGCTGAATCGGGGTCATCCGGAAATCCGAAAAGAGGAATCCGCCGTCTGTGAAAGATCCACCAGGGCGCATACTGATCGGCGACGTTGAAAAAGCCGCTGCTCCTGCGGTTAGGTTGCGCGAGTGAGCACGTTCCTCTTCTGGGTTGCGGTGGCTGTGGTCGGCGGGTTGATTGTCGTCGGGGTCGTCGCGGCTATCAACTGGCTGCAGGTCGAGGACAACCGGATCACTCTGCGACAGCGCCTATGTCGCCACGACTGGCAGCGCTACCCGGAGGAGCCGCCCGGTAGTCCGTTGGTCGTCATCCGGATCGACGAAGAGGAATGCCGGAAGTGCGGAGCGACCAGATGATCATTCCGCTCGCACTGTCATCCACGGGTTGGGCGGTAGTCGGTGCGGTCGGTGGCGCGTTCGTCGGTGCGCTGGCGGGTGGATTGATCGACCTGGTCGTCTCGTGGCTGCGCGAAGGCGGTCAGGCCAAGGCGGGTGCACGGTTGGTTGCGGCCCAGATCGGGTTGATGGACAGCCAGCTCGAAGCGGGCGAAGCCGATGGGAAATGGTGGCGCTTCTACGGCATCGAGATTTCCGATTGGCGGGAGTACGGTGGGGTCCTCGCCCGCCGCCTCGACCAGGGGGAGTTCGAGGCGGTCTCCCAGGCGGTCGTCGTGCTTGAGCACACCCGACTGCAGATGGCGGATATCCCGGCCTTTCGGAAAGATCCTGACCTACCGTTCGTTCTGCTAGACCCGCCGAGTATTCGGAAGATCCGCGTAGAGGCTGCGAAGGGGTACAACGCACTCTCCGGGTTGGCCGGTCACGAACCAGAGGGCGAACTGCTCACGCACCCTGAGCAGCCTCCGCCTCGGCCAAGCGATGACAGCGAGAGCAAAGCGCAATCCCCCGGCTGACGTTGGTGGGATCACCGCCGCTCCGGATCGGGTCGAGGTGGTGGGCTTCGAGCTTCGCGCAGCGCCCCGCCCGGTCCGGTCGCCGGACCAGTCCCGGTGACTGTCACCACCATCGCCGGGACGGCAATCTCGGCCCAGCAATTCACCTACGAGGCTCCTTCGACATCGTCGAGTCCGAGTCCGACTCCGGCCCCGACTCCTGCACCGATCTCGCTCCCGGCCAAGACATGCAAGGTCCCGACGCTCAAGCCGCGGCGGGCGGGCGGCCCGCGACCGTCTCAGGTCAACACCAGGTCAACAGCATGTCCGGAGAGAGGAGAAAACGACCAAAACCCCGATCCTCGTGATCCCGCTTGCCAAGCCAAATCAATGAACAGCCGCAACCCGCGGCAAATTGCCGGGCGAGATCATAATCCGCGTGTCGGGGGCTCGAGTCCCTCCTCCGGCATCAGTTTGTAGAGGCACACGACTGGTCGCGTAGGTTGCCGTTCCGCCAGAGCATGTGGCCGCTTGAGTCGAAGCTTTCGAGTCGGGCCAGACACCATGCGCCGGTCGTCGCGAAGGCGGCGTAGCGGAGGCGCCTCAGTCCAGCCTTTCTGGCCTGATCCGAGGTCAGCCTTTTGAGCCCGATGGTTTCCACCCTCCCATCGAGAAGCGTTGCTTTGACCGAGGCGGTCACCGGCGCAAAGACCATCGCGACGGCGGTCATCGCCGTTTCGGTTTCGGCTTCGTTCGGCTCCGAGGTCGTGATCCAGAGCCCCCCGCCTTCCGGGCTCAGCCGCGACCGAAACGTGCAGGACCCTCCCCCGTTGCCGCCGCCGAGGCGTTCGGAGCCGATGCCGATGCAGGGCTGGAGTTCGGCGACCGGCCTCGCCTGTGCCGGCGCGTCCTCACGACGAACCGACGCTGACCAAGTATCGCCGCCGATTTCACCGGAGCCGAGCACCACCGAGCCGAGTGGGGAGGCACCGGAGGCCAGGGGCGCAGGCACAGTGACGGCGGTCACCACCATCATCAAGATCATCAGCCCTGTCACCCGCACGCCCCGCACGCCGCAATCTTATGCGCCGCCTTCCAGGACCAAACGAGGGCTACTCAGGCTCCTCGCGGGCGATGGCCGCGTCGTAGGCGGCGGCCATGCGTTCGGTGGCGGTCGGGCCATCGCCGGGTGGCGGAGGGGCGCCGAGGTGGATGGTGCGTAGGTCGGCCATGAAGTCCTCCCATAGGACGGGGCCGCCGGCGACCAGGACTTCGGATCGGGCGCGGTGGGGGCGGGCGGTTTTGCGGTTGGTGTAGCCCCACTCGCCGAGTGCCGCCATCACCGGGACCAACCGGATCGAGGCCTCGGTGAGGCTGTAGGTCACGCGGCGGCCGCGGCCAGCGTCCTCGCGCGTGAGCAGGCCCGCCGAGACGAGGCGTTTGAGGCGGTCGGCGAGGATGTTCGAGGCGATGCCCTCCTCCGAGAGCTCTTGGAGGACGCGGAAATTGCGTCTGCCGGCGAACATGATGTCCCGGAGGACGAGCAGCGACCAGTGGTCGCCGATCACTTCGACCGCCACGTTGATCGGGCAACCCGACCGAGGTTCTGCGACGGGACGAGTCGCCATGACGTAGATGGTACTTGCAGTTTGCCAGCACCCCTCCGCGTGCGGTAGCGTGCGGGCGCTTGCAGACCGCAATTACTCGGGAGGACGCAGATGCCGGACACCACCTGCCACATGTCGATCTCGGTCGACGGATTCGTCGCCGGACCGGACCAGAGCATGGACGATCCGCTGGGGAAGGGCGGCAAAGACGTACATCTCTGGCACCTTGGCCACGAGCGCGCGAACGAGGCGAACGAGACGGCGGCGGGATGGCTGATGCGACCCCGCGGGGCCTACGTCATGGGGCGCAACATGTTCGGCCCGATCCGCGGTGACTGGACCGGGGACTGGAACGGTTGGTGGGGACCCGAGCCGCCCTACCACGCGCCCGTCTTCGTGCTCACCCACCACGCCCGCGAGCCGATCGAGATGGAGGGAGGCACCAGCTTCCACTTCGTCACCGACGGCTTCGACGCCGCCTACGCCCAGGCGCAGGAGGCGGCCGGTGACGACGGGATCGACATCGCCGGCGGCGCCTCGACCGTCCGCCAGGCCCTCGCCGCCGGCGTGATCGACGAACTCACGCTCGACATCGCCCCGGTCCTGCTCGGATCCGGCGAGCGGATCTTCGACGGGATCGAGTCCTTCCCGTTCGAGCCGGTCGAGGTGCTGGGCTCGCCGCTCGCCACGCACATCCGCTACCGCCGGGTGGGCTGAGCAGCTCCGCCACGGCATCATCCGCGGTCGGCCGAGCCGTGAAGAAGTTGAGAGCGTTTACCCCATCTTCACGGGATGGGCGTTCGTCTCCGGTTGATTGCCGGGGCCACGTATCCCCCCGAAAGATCGGAACCTCTCTCCATGCTTCGTACCCTCACCGCCCGGTTCGCCGGGCTGGCGATCATCGCCGGACTGACCGCCGCGATATTGCTCCCCGCCGCGCCCGCGAGCGCGGCGATCGTCGATGCCCACCTGGCCCTCACCGGTGACACCACCACGACCATGACGGTGACCTTCAAGGAGGACGCCGCCGTCGCCGACACCACCGCGCTCGCCTACGCGCGGCCGGCCGGCGCCCCCGGTGGCGCCGCTGCCTGCGCGGTCGCGCCGGCCCCGGTCGACTGCCTCCAGATCACCCCGGCGCGCACCGAAGCGACCGGCGTCGCCGGCATCGGCACGGTCTACACCTTCTTCACCGGCACCTTCACCGGCCTCACTCCCGGCGCCTCATACGACTGGTTCGTCAGCGACAGCGTCACCCCGGCCGGCGTCTCCCCCGGCACCTTCACCACCGCCGCAGGCGGCGACACCCCGTACACCGCCGCCACCTACGGTGAGGTGCACGTCGACGACGGTGACGACGTCACGGCGTTCGGTGCCAGCGCTCCCGGCGACTACTCGATCCCCGGCCTCGTCGGCCTCTGGGCCGCCGATAACGTCGTCTGGAACCAGCCCGTGCGGCCCGCGTTCGTCGTCTCCTCGGGGGACAACATGAACGACGGGACGATGGAGGAAAAGTACGACCAGTTCTTCGACGGCCAGTCCTCGACCGGCCCCAAAGCACAGGACACGAGGTCGATCGCGACCGTCACCGGCAGCGTGCCGTTCATGTCCGCGCTCGGCGACCACGAGTACAAGAACACCGCCACGCCCGGCACCGCCTCACCGCTCTTCTACGCCCACTTCCCGAACCCCGACAACGGGCCGACCGGACAGGAAGACCGCTCCTACTCCTACGACTACAACGGCGTCCATTGGGTGGTATTGGAGGCCAGCCCCGGGCTGCACCCGGCCGCTTTCCCGGAATACTGGAAACACGAGCTGGCGTGGCTCGAAGAAGACCTCGCCTCCGCGGTCCAACGGACCCGCTTCCAGATCGTGGTCATGCACCAGCCGCCGTTCCACTCGAAGACCAGCCGCGTCTACCCCGAATACGCCGACCCCGAGTTCCGGGACGACCTGCTCCCGATCTTCGACAAGTACGGCGTCGAGGCTGTCGTCTCCGGACATGACGCCCACGACATCCGCAGCTTCCCGCTCGTCGGCACCCCGACGCCCGACTGGAAGCAGGGCGAGCCGACGATCTCACCGGAAATCGTCGCGCCCGGCAAGGGCACGACGTACCTCGAGCAGTCGACGACCGGGAAGAACTACGAAGGCCTGCTCGACGGCGAACCGTGGGTCGCCTGGTCACAGTCGGAGGAAACCCTGCCGACCGTCCTCCTGTTCACCTTCGGCGCCAAATCGATCAGCGCGAAGTTCGTCCGCACCGACGCACTCGATCCGGTCACGCACCAACTGGTGCCGACCGGGCAGCCTGTCGACAGCTTCACGATCCCCCAGGTCCCGGTGCCCGGCAGCGAAGCGCCGGAAGTAGGCCCGGCCGGGCCGAAGGGCGAAACCGGGGCGACCGGCCCCAGCGGCCCGTCCGGCCCCAACGGCACCACGGGTCCCAAGGGCGACCCAGGCACCAAGGGCAGCACGGGTGCCACCGGCCCTGCCGGCCCCAGAGGCCCCGCGGGACGGGACGCCAAGGCGACGTGCAAGGTCAACGGAGCACAGAACACTCAGCACGTCACCTGCACGGTGAAGGTCGCGGGCAAGAGCGCCGGGCACGCGCTGACCCACGCGAGCGCGCGGCTCATGCGCGGCGGCCTCACCTATGCGACCGGCACGACGACGCGTCTGAGCGCGCGCCGCGCCGTCAATCACGGCCGCTACCTGCTGTGGCTGTCCGTCGGTGACACCACCTGGAAGATCCCGGTGCGCGTGCGCTGAGCCCCTGCGTGGCCACGCTCCCCCGGCGGCCCGCCGGGGGAGCGCTTCATACCGTCCTCCGACGCGCACATAAACGCCTGGCCCAATTCCTTCTGGTCATAGCGTTACCACACGCCGCTCATACCCTTTTCGTCCGATTGCTGTCGATAGCGGATCCGACAGACAGCGATGAGGGCGGTGCGCTCTCGGAAGGGTTGTGAGATGAGCAACCGATCGAAGGTGTTGCGCACGCTCCTGGTGCTGGGCATCGTTGCCTGCATCGCGGGAGCCGGCGTGTTTTCTGCATTCTCGAGTCAGACCGACAACCCCGGGAACATCGTGACGGCGGGGACGGTGAAACTCGAAGACAACGATGGTGGCCAGGCTCTCTATGCCCTGACGGCCGCGAAACCGGGTGACACGAAAACGTCGTGCATACAAGTGACCTACGTCGGCTCGCTGCCCGCGACGGTGAAACTGATGACCCCGTCGACGATCGGTGAACTCGGCCCGTACGTGAACCTGAAGATCGAAGCCGGGACGCAGGCCACCCCCTCCTTCCCGACCTGCACCGGGTTCACCGCCTACGGCACCGGCGGGACGGTCTACGAAGGCACCCTCTCCGCCTTCGCCGCCGCCAACAACACGTACGCCAACGGGATCAGCACCTTCCCGACCGGCAAAACCAAATGGGAAACCAACGACGCGGTCGTCTACCAGGTCACCGCGACCCTGTCGGCATCCGCACCGGACACCGTCCAGGGCAAAACCACCGGCAGCCACATCATCCGCTGGGAAGCTCAGAACCAGTAACACGCTGACCACCTGAGAAGCCGGAGCGACGAGGAGCGCCCGTGACCGGGTCGCGTTCGATCCACCGCCGGATCGCCAACGGCGTCGGTTGGGCGATCGTGGTCGCCGGCGCGCTCCTCGCGCTCCTGATCGCCGGTCCCTTGGTGGTCGGCGACCACCCCCACACCGACCTCTCCGGCTCGATGGAACCCACGATCTCCCCCGGGGACGTGGTGATCAACGAACAGATAGAGCCCTGGGAAGCGCAAGTCGGCGACATCGTCACCTTCCGCGACCCACAGGAGACTTCCAAACTCCTGACCCACCGCGTGGTCCGCACCAAGGACACGGGGTCCCACATCTGGTTCGTCACCCAGGGCGACGCGAACAACACCCAGGAGCACTGGCGCGTCCCCGCCGCCGGCGAGGTCGGCCGCCTCGTCTACATCGTGCCGTGGGTCGGCCACCTCGCCGTGCTCACCCGGACGAAACTCGGCTGGGGGCTCCTCGTCGGCATCCCGCTGCTCCTGATCCTGATCGAGGAGCTGGTGCGGATCTGGAAGCCGCGGACCCGACCCGATCCGCGAGGCGAGACGCATGGCACGGCCTAGGCGCACGGCCACGATCGTCGTCGTCCTCGCCGTCGTCGCGAGCGTAGCCCTGGTGGCGATCCCCGCCGCGATCGCCGCGTTCAGCGCCCGCGCCCAGAACGAAGGCGACGTGGTGACGGCGGCCCCGGACTTCGTCGCCCCGGTGATCACCGCCACCGTCGTGGCGAAGAGCCAGGGCGGCACGGTCGGATTCGTCCGCAAAGGCGGGACCTACTTCGTCTACGCGAACGTCTCCCCCGACACCGGCAACCCGGCCAGCGGCCTCGCCACGGTGAAAGCGAACGCCGCCGAAATCACCACCGGCCAGACCGAAGCGGCGCTCACCGCGGGCTCCTACACCGTCGGCGGCGTGACCTACAACTACCGCAGCGCCGAACTCACCGCGAGCACGACGGTCGAAGGCGCGCGGACCTACTCGGTCACCGCCCAGGACAACGCCGGCAACGCGCGCACGGCGAACGGCACCGTCACCCTCGACAACGTCGTCCCGACCGCGACCGACGTCCAGAGCGCGAACGGCGGCACCACCGTCGGCAAACCGGAAGAAAAAGACAGCATCACCTTCAGCTTCAGCGAGCCGATCGAACCGCAGTCGATCCTCGCCGGCTGGACCGGCGCCTCGACCAACGTCGTGGTGCGGATGGTCGACAACGGCCTCCTCGGCCTCCCCACCGGCAAAGACGAACTGTTCGTCTACAACGCGGCCAACACCGCGCAGCTCCCGTTCGGCGCGGTGAACATGGGCGGTGGCGAATACGTCACCGGGCTGCTCGGCGGCACGATCAACTTCGGCGCGAGCGGTACCAAATCGACGATGGTGATGAGCGGCAACACCGTGACCATCACCTTCGGGACCCAGGGCGCCGAAGGCATCCTCGTCGGGCCGAGCACCACCGGCGGCGCCACGACGATGGTCTGGAGCCCGGCGGCGACCCCCTACGACCGCGCCGCCAACGTGATGTCGACCGCGACGGCCACCCAGTCCGGTGGCGCCCGGAAAAACTTCTGATGCGCCGCCTCGTCCCGATCCTCGTCCTCGTCGCCCTCGCCGCGCTGGCGGCCGTCGCCCTCGCCCAGGTGAAGAGCGCGCCCGCTGCCCGCTTGACGGCGACCGCCATCGCGGGCTCCTTCGAAGTGACCAACTCCGACGACGGCCAGCCGATCTTCGCGGCGACGAACATCGCCCCGGGCGGCTCGGCCGACGGGACGGTGACGATCGAGGACACCGGCTCCGCCGCGGCAGCTCTCGTCCTGCACCGCGGCGACATCGTCGACTCGCCGGGGCTCGGCGGCGGCCTCCTCTCGGACCGGCTGCGACTGACCGTCGCCGACATCACCGTGCCCGGCGCGTCGCGCACCGTCTACTCGGGCCCGCTCGCGACGATGGCCGACCAGCCCGCCGGGGAACTCGAGCCGGGAGAGGCGCGCACCTTCGAATTCACCGCGACGCTCCCCGACACCGGCGAACCGAGCTTTGTGAACGCGGTCCAAGGCGCCTCGACCACAGTCGCCTACGCCTGGATCGCCACGGAAGCGGGCGACGGTGGCGGCGGTTCGACCGGCAAAAGCGGCCCCGGTGACGTCGTCGCCGGACAGCGGGCGGTGCTCGAACTGACCGTGCCGAAGGTCCGCCGCGCGCTCCGCGCCGGCCGGCTCGTCGCCTGGACCAACTGCGACGAAGCCTGTCGACTAACCGTCAGCGGCCGGCTCCGCGCCGCGGCGGCCGGGCACCACCGCGGCGCCCACATCCGCTTCACCCAGCAGCGCTTCGCCGCGCCGGGACCGCAGCGTCTGCGCATCCCGATCCCGCGCAAGCTGCGCGCCTGGCTGCGCCATCAGCCCCCGCCGCAGCGCCTGCGGGCCAAGCTGCGCTTCACCGCCGTCGGCTCCGACGGCCAGCGCGACGTGGTGCGCAAGCAGGTGCGACTGCGAACGGGCAGGCACTAGGCCGGATCCGTCGGGTCGATCGGCCAAGATCCGCGACCCGTGGACGAGACCGTGCCGACCGATCCACGCGAGCTGCGCGCCCAGCGCATCCAGAGCCGTCTCGAATGGCCGGTCGTCGTCGCGGCGCTGCTGACGATCCCGATCCTGATCATCCAAGAGTCCGACTTCGGCGAACCCTGGGAAACGGTCGCCACGATCCTCAACTGGGTCACCTGGCTGACCTTCTTCGGCGAGGCGGTGGTGATGCTCGCCGTCGTCCCGGACCGGCGCAAGTGGCTGCGCGGCCATCTGCTCGACGTCGCGGTCGTGGTCCTAACCCCACCATTCGCCCCGCAGGCCTGGCAGAACGGCCGCCTCTTCCGCCTCGTGCGACTTCTGCGCGTCTTCCGTGTCCTCGCCCTGCGCAAACTGCTCTCGCTCGAGGGGATGAAATACGCCGCGATGGTCGCGGTCGGCACGATCATCGTCGGCGGCGCGGCTTCGTCGCCCTGCTGACCGCCTTCATCGCCGACCGCTTCATCAACCTCGGCGCCGAGACCGAGGCGAAAGAGGACCTGATCCTCGCCGAGCTCCGGGCGATCCGCGCCCGCCTCGATGAGCTCGAGCTCCGCGGCCCCGGTCCGGCCGGTGACGATCCCTGAGCGGGCAAAGAAGTTTCGGAATGTGATTGAACCTTGTGGTTAATCGCATTAGTGTCATGGGATGGAAATCCTTCGCAGCTCCTCCCGGCGCCTTGTCCTCCTTCTGATCGCCGCGGGTGCGCTCGCGGTCCTCGTCCTCGAGGCCGGCGGCGCGGGTGCCGCGCCGGCCACCGGGCCGCCGATCGAGCCGCAGAGCCCCGGTGAAGGAGCGGCGGTCGAAGCGAGCGCCGAACCGCTGAAGGTGACCTTTTCCTGCCCGCAGTTCGTCTACGAAGCAGGCGAACTGATCGAAGAAGAAGAAATCGAAGAACCCGAAGAAGGGGAAGAAGGCGAAGAAGGCGGCGAAGAAGAAGTGATCCCGCCGCCCGTCCCGGTGTTCGGTCCGCCCACCCTCGGCGGGTCGGAAAACTACGCGGTCCACTTCTCCAACAGCGCGAGCGTCAACCCGGCCACCGGCCAGCTCGGCACGACGGGCTTCGGCGAAGCCGGCGAAGGGGAATCGGAAGCGATCAAAGGCTCGAACGCTTTGTGCACCTCGGAACTCGAACTGCCGACCAAGCCGTTCCCGGCGACCCTGTACGAAGGCACGATCTACTGGCAGGCCTACCGCGAATCGACCGTCGTCCCGGATGAAATCGAAGTCGGCCCGGTCCGCTCCTTCAAGGTCGTCCCGCACGTCGAAGAACCGGAAGTGCTGTTCCGCGAACAGGTCTTCGCGGGCTACCTGACCAAGGTCTTCTTCGGCTACGAAGCCGAACTGGAAGGCGCGACGGTCGAACTGCAGGAACTGCAGGGCACGACCTGGACGAAGGTCGCCGAAGCGCCGGGCAGCAACTCGGGTGAAAACAACTTCTACGTGAAGCCGATGAAACCCGGACGCCACACGTACCGCCCGGTGGTGACCAGCGGCAGCATGGCCGCGCCGCTGGCGCTGGAAGAAATCTCGAAGGCCGTCCGCAACCCGACCAAAGCGCGGGTCACCAGTGCCGCCGATGACGGGTCCTACGTCGCGGCGAACGCCAAAGAACGCGAAGAATGGCCGATCGAAATGAGCGTCTCGGGCGGCGGCACGGTGCTGAAGAACCTGAAGGTCGAAGCCGAAACGAAGTGCAAAGGCCCGACCAAAGCCCAGGACGTGAAGCTGGAAGTGCCGGCGGTGCTGAAGCACGCCAAGATCGCCCCCGACGGGACCGTCTTCGGCGTCAGCAAAACCAGCGGGCCGGAAGTCTGGACCGTGACCCTCGTCGGCAGCCTTTTCCAGGGCCGCTTCCAGGGCGAACTCTCGACCTCGCGGACCAACTGCACCGGCTACCGGACGATCGACGCGATCCTCCAGAAGCCGGTCAAGAAGACGACCAAGAAATAACGCCACCCCGGTGACGAGGCGGACATCGCCCGGCGGCTAGAGTCGCCGGGCGATGATCCCGGAAAACGTCGACTCCTCGCAGGGCCTCTACGTCATCGGGGCGGTGATCCTGGTGATCGGGATCGTCGCCGGAGTCGCGGGGCTGCTGATCAAGCGGCGGCTCGAGGAGGAGCACCGGGACGAGCGCTACGTCCGCGAACGGCGCGGCGAGGAGGTCGCCCAAGCCGAGCTGCCACGCATCGCCACGGTCCTCCAGTACGCCGGGGTCGCGATCGTCGCCTTAGGCATCGTCGTCCTCGTGGCCGGCTGGACCGTCGCCCCCGGCCAGACCTGAGCGCTAGGCGCCGGCGACGGCGATGATCGCCTCGGCCACCGCGCCCGGCTCCTGAGCCATCGGCGCGTGCGCGCAGTCGGGCAGCACCGTCACCGTCGCGCCCGGATGGACGCGGGCCAGCGCCTCGGCGTTGCCGGGCGGCACCACGGTGTCGGAACCGCCGTGGACGATCGCGGTCGGGACCGGCGGCTCGAGGACGGGCAGCGCCGTCGGCCGGTTGTGCCAGTCGACGATCGCTTCCTCCTGCATGAAGAGCACCGGCTCGGGGAGCTCCGCGCGGGCGGCGGCGACCAGACCGCCGAAGCGCTCGTCGGCTTCGGCGGCGCGGTCGGGCGGGAAGAGCAGCGAGAGGAGGCGCGTCGCCTGCTCGCGGGGCGTGCCGGAGTGGTCGATCAGGACGTCGAAGACGCCGGGTGCCGCGTCGACCGTCTCGGCGCCGCCGGGATGGGTGGAGATCAGGCCCAGGGCGCCGACCCGCGCCGGCGCCTCGCGGGCCAGCGACTGGGCGACGAAGCCGCCCATCGACCAGCCGACGACGGCGGCCCGCTCGATCTCCAGCGCGTCGAGCAGCGCGACCATGTCCGCGGTCATCCCGGCCGCCCCGCCGATCGCTTCGCCCGCGGCGAGGGTCGAGCGCCCGAGCCCGGCGTTGTCCGGAGTGATCACCCGGAAGTGGGCCGCCAGCCCGCCGAGGAAGGCCGGATCCCAGTCGGCGCCGGTCGCCGCGTAGCCGTTCAGCAGCAGGAGTGGCGGGCCGTCGCCGACCGCGCTCCAGGCGATCGACCGCCCGGGCCGGACCTCGACGAGCCCCTCCCCCGCGCGCCCGCCGGCCACCTCGGTCAGGGCTCGACCTCGACCATCACCGTCACCGGCCCGTCGTTGATCAGCGCCACCCCCATGCACGCGCCGAAGACCCCCTTCTTCGCCCCGGTCCGCTCGCAGAAGCGGTCGTACAGCGGCTCGGCGTCCTCGGGCCGCGCCGCCTTGATGTAGCTCGGCCGCGTCCCCTTGCGCGTGTCCCCGTACAAGGTGAACTGGCTGACGCAGAGGATCTCGCGCTCCGACCCGAGCGGCTCGTTCATCTTCCCCTCGGCGTCGTCGAAGATCCGCAGCGCCAGCACCTTCTCGGCGAGCCGATCGCACTCCGCCTCGGTGTCCCCCACCTTCACACCGAGCAGCACCACCATCCCCGCCTTGATCTGCGCCACCCGCGTCCCCTCGACGTCGACCGCCGCCTGGCTGCAACGTTGGACGAGCGCCCGCATCGGGCCCGAGTCTACGGCGCCGCGACTACCGCGAGCGCACGACGTGCTTGCGCGGCTTCGCGTGGTGCTTGCGGTGATGGCGCTTCGGCTTGTGCCGCTTCACGCAGCGCGCCGGTTTGCCCTTGACCGTCCTCTTGACGAAGCCGCGCTTGCACTTGAGCGGCGCCGGCTTCGGCTTCGGCTTGACGATCGTCGCCGCGGGGGCCGAGGGCGGAGCAGGAGTCGGCGGCGCGACCACCGGGCCCGGGCCGAGGCTGCCGTCGATGTTGGCGACGCTCACTCCTGGGGCGAATACCTGGACCGGCGTCGCCGCGGCAAAGGTCGACTGCCCGTTCCACCACTGGGTCGGGTAGGCGTCCGGGGCCAGTTCCAATTCGGGGCCGTCTTCGAGTTCACTCGCTTCGGGTGAGAAGACGACCTTGAACGGTCCGGCCCAGAGGCGCAGGAAGCGGTATTTGCCCGAGGCGGGCGTCTTCAGACAGGCCAACGCCCATGGTTCGCCCGCTTCGGTCAGGCAGACCTCGACGCCCGCGAGTGGCGCGCCCGTCGCCGCCAGACGCACGGTGCCGCCGATCTGGCTCCCCGGATCCAGCGCCGCGTTGACCCCGGTCCGTTTCTGTCCCGCCGCGAGCGTGAACGGCGCCCCGTAGTACTGGGAGACCAGTTCCGCTTCGATTTCCGCGGTCGAGAAGAAGACTTCGTAGAGGCCCGCTCCGAGGCCACCGATCGTGTAGAAGCCGGCACCGTTGGTTTCTTCGCAACCGAATTCGGTTTCGTCGAGGGTGTAGGCGCAAACTTCCACCCCGGCGACGGGAAGGCCCGTCTGGGCGGCGGTGACCGTGCCGCTGACCGACGCGCCCACTTCGAGTTCGGCGTCGATGTCGGGCGTGGTGAGACCGGCGCTGACCGAGACCGGCGTCGCTTCGCCCCAGGACCGTTTGCCCGCGTAGTACTGGTCGACGTAACCGATCGACCGAGCCGAGAATTCGACCTTGTACTGCCCGGCGGGGAGACCGACGATCCCGTATTCACCAAGTGCGTCGGTCGTGGCACAGCCGAACCCGCCGCCTTCGACGACGGCTTCCGCACAGACTTCGACGCCTTCCAGCGGAGCACCGCCGACCTTCGCCGTCACGGTCCCGGCGATCGATCCGGGTTCGGCAGCCTCGCCGAAGGCAGGCAATGCCAGCGCCACGAAGACGGCGAGCAGCGGGATCAACCAGGCGGGCGGACGTATTTGGGTATCTCCATTTCTCAAAGCGCCGGTGAGTATACGGGCGCCGCCGACCGCATTATCTTTCTGCCCCATGGCCGGGGGGACCGATCTTCGACTGGAACGCCCGCGCGGCGCGCTGGAACTGATCAGCAAGACCACCGACCTCTACTTCACTACCCGGCGCTCTGGCTAAGTCTGGCGGGTCCGGTGGTGGTCCCCTACGAGCTGATCGTGCTGCTGGTGACCGGAAATGGGCCACTGGAGCAGGGTCACGACGGGTTCGTCGCCGGACAGATCGTCAACCTGATCTCGATCGGGCTGGTCGGGCCGCTTGTGTCAGCCCTCCACGTGCGGGCCGTCCGGGAGATCGGGGACGGCAAAGTGCCGCGTCCGACGGACGTCGCCAAGGCCGGCCTCGGGGCGTTGCCCGCCGTCAGCGTCGCGGTGGTCGTCAGCTACTTCGGCGCCATTCTCGGGCTCGTCGCGCTGATCGTCCCCGGCGTCCTCCTCTGGTTGCGATGGACGGTCGTGGCGCAGGCGGCGGCCCTCGAAGGCGAGGGTTGGAAAGCTGCCCTGCGCCGCAGCCGTGAGCTCACCAAGGACAACTATCAGCACGTCTTCGCGGTACTCCTCCTTGATTTCCTCATCGTCTTCTCCTTCGGCGCCGGGCTCCGGTTCGGATTCGGCGACCGCACCTCCGTCGCCTCCTTCCTCGTCGGGACTGCGCTCCAGGTCGTGCTGTGGTCCTTCGGCGCCCTCGTCTACGGACTCCTGTTCTTCGACCTCAGGGCACGCTTCGCGGGATACCCGGCCGCCAGGGACGGCGACCGGGAATCCCCTCCGCCGCACCCGAGCCCGTCCTCGGTCGATCCCGGCCGCTACGCCGACGAGCACCGGCCCTCGGGCTGGTACGTGAATCCGGACAAGCCCTGGCGGATGCGCTATTGGGCCGAGGACGGCGAGCCGGGCTGGAGCAAGCGCACGAAGAAGACGCCGAAGGGGACGCTCGCCGAGTGGAAAGACCTCCGCTGGGCGCGGGAGAAGCGGTCGACCTAGCGCGAGGCGTGCAGCTTGAAGGTCCAACTGCCGCGGCAGGCCTTCACCGGGGTGCGGTTGTCGAGCGTGCCGACGAAGACGCCGTGGGGACGGAAGCTGCCTTCCAGGTGAACGGTGCCGAGGTCGGGCTGGCCGGATTTTTCGGCGCCTTCGAAGAGGAATTCGAGCGGGAAGGTGACGTTGATGCCGCCGGATTCGACGGCGACGTGACGGCCGGCGCTCGCCGGTTCGCCGAGCGGCCCCTGCTGGCACTTGATGCCGAAGGGCGCGCCATGAGGGAACAGGATCGAGCCGACTTCGCGACCCGACGGATCGACCGTGAAGGAGAGCGGAAATTCCACGTCCTGTTCGGGAAAGTGCTGGACGGCGATCGTGCCGACGTAGCGCGCGCCCTTCTGCGGCGCCGTCGCGCCACCGGTCGCCGGAAGCAGCAGCAAGGCGGAGGTCAGCAGGACGAGGACGGTGGAGATTTGAAGTCGGCGCATGGCCCCTCCACAATATTGATGAGCGTCCCGCTCATGCTCATTTGAAGCGCTCAGCGGATATCTTTCCGCCGGTGGACGGGCAGGCCGCGATCGAGCTCGAACGCCCGCGCTCGATCCCGGAGCTGATCGGCACCGCTTTCGACCTCTACTTCCGCGTCCCGATCCTCTTCCTCGTCTTGGCCGCGGTCGTTGTGGTTCCGTGGGAGTTCGTCGTGTTGCTGGTGACCGGCGCGGGCCCGCTCGCCCTGGGACATAAGGGGATCGTGATCAACCAGCTGATCTCGCTTCCCGACTACTTCATCGTCGTCCCCTTGGTCTCGGCCCTCCACATCCATGCCGTCAATGAGGTCGGGCGAGGTGGTCGGCCCCGGCTGCCCTCGACCTTCCGCCAGAGCCTGCCGACGCTGCCGGCGGTCGTCCTCGCGACGGGCATCAGCGGGGTCGCGACCAGCATCGGGTACCTCGCCCTCGTCGTCCCGGGTGTCCTGCTGACGGCGAGATGGGCGGTGGTCGCCCAGACGGCGGCTTTGGACGGGGGCAGTTGGACCGACGCCATTCGACGCAGCACGGACCTCACCGACGGTGAGCGATGGCATGCCTTCTGGGTCATCGTCGTGGCCGGGATGATCACCTCGGTGCCCTGGCTGGCGGCCTGGCACTCAATCGGTCACGAGACGACCACCGTCGGCTCCTTCGCCCTCGGCACCGCCCTCCAGGTCGTCACCCGTTCGTTCGGAGCGCTGACCGCGGCGCTGCTCTACTTCGACCTGAAGGCGCGCCGCTCGATCGAGGTGGAGCCCGCGAAGACCACGTATGTCGAGGATGGCCGCGCCGCCGGCTGGTACATCGACCCCGCCCAGCCCACCCGCATGCGCTACTGGGCCGCCGACGGCTCGGGCTGGAGCAAGCGGACGACCGGCACGCCTCGGCCGTTGCTGGAGGAGTGGCGGGAGCAACACGCGACCGCGCCCCCCGCTCCCGCGATGTCGGGGGACGAACACACGGGCCACTCGCTCGACCCCGACGTCTATACCGACGCCAGCCGGCCGGCGGGCTGGTACGTCGACCCGAACCAGCCGTCGATCATGCGCTACTGGCGCACGGGCCAACACCAGGGATGGAGCAAGGAGACGACCAGAACGCCCGAGCAGGCGCGCTCGGAATGGCGCGATCTCAGGTGGAGGAACTGAAGAAGGAGATCGCGCGGTCGGCGACCAGGGCCGGGGCCTCATCGGCGATGAAGTGGCCGCAGCCCTCGACCAGCTCGACCCGCATGTCGTCGGCGTGGCGCTGCCAGCCGGCCAGCATCTTCGGCAGGAGAGCGGTGTCGGCGGTGCCGTGGAGGTGGAGGGTCGGCACGGTGAGGCGCTCGCGGACGTAACGGCCGCGCATCATCTCCGGCTGCTCCCGCACGAGGAAGGTCCGGTACATCTGCACGCAGGCGCGGGCACGGTCGGGCTCGGCGAGGTTGTCGCTGAAGATGTGGAGCGTCTCCGAGTCCCAATTGTCACGGACCGCGGAGGCGCCGACCAGTACTTTCGGCACGAACGTGCCGCTGGTGTGCAGGCGGTAGCCGAGAAAGGGCGAGGCGACCAGCGGCTGGTAGGCGAAGCGCCAGATCTCCGGCGCGAGGGTGCGCTGGTCGATCCACGGGGTGAGGATGTTCAGCGCCAGGTAGCGCTCGATGCGCTGCGGCGCCCGTAGGCAGAGCAGGTAGCCGATCCAGCCGCCCCAGTCGTGGCCGACAAGCTTGACCCGGCCGATGCCGAGCTCGTCCAGCACTGCCAGCACGTCGGTGGCGAGGTTCTCCTTCTCGTAGCCGTCGCGCGGCGCGTCGCTCCAGCCGAAGCCGCGCAGGTCCATCGCGATCGCCCGGTGCCCGGCCCCGGCCAGCGCCGGCAGCAGGAAGCGCCACTCGTACCAGTGCTGCGGCCAGCCGTGCAGGCAGAGGACGACATCGTCGCCCTCCCCCGCTTCGGCCAGGTGGAAGCGCAGCCCGCGCGCCTCCACGTAGCGGTGGCGGACGCCGTCGACGTGCGGCGGCTCCGCCATCGCTGAATCTCCTGCTCTGCTCGAGCTAGCTGACCGTCGCCGCGGTGCGGCGGAAGTCCTGCAGCTGCTCGCTCATCGACTCGAGGTTGCAGGCGACCATTTCCGGCCAGGCCTTGTCCGGGTGGTCCTGGATCGTCTTCAACCCGTTGCCGCTGATGATCGCGACGACCGACTCGTCCGGCGCGATCTTGCCGTGCTGGGCGAGCTGGGCCAGCGAGGCGATCGTGGTGCCGCCCGCCGGCTCGGTGAGGATGCCCTCGGTGGCGCCGAGCAGGTCGATCGCCTCGAACACCTCGATGTCAGTGACGGTCCCGGCCGAGCCGCCGCGGCTGCGGACCGCGTCGATGACCAGCGGGCCGTCGCCCGGGGCGCCGATCGCCAGCGAGTGGACCGCGGTGTCCGGAGACTGCGGCGCGAGGTCGCCACCCTCGAGGATCGCCGTGGCGATCGGGTTGCAGCCGCTCGCCTGGGCGATGTTGATCTTCGTGCCCGCCGTCTCGGCGAGGCCGACCATCTCGAGCTCGTTCAGCCCCTTGTGGACGCGCGAGGAGAGCGTGCCGCCGGCGGCCGGGATGACGAAGTGATCGGGCGACTTCCAGCCCATCTCCTCGACCACCTCGAAGGCCACCGTCTTCGCCCCCTCGGCGTAGAACGGCCGCAGGGTGATGTTGGCGAACTCGATCCCGCTCGCCAGCGAGAGCTCACGACAGGCGCGGTTGGCCTGGTCGTAGTTGCCGTCGAGCTGACAGACCTGGGCGCCGAGGGCGCGGCAGGCCATCGCCTTCCCCTTCTCCATGTTGCCGGGGTAGAAGACGTAGGCCTGGGCCCCCGCCTTCGCCGCCAGCGCCGCGACCGCGGAGCCGACGTTGCCGGTGGAGACGCAGCCGACCTCGTCCTTGCCGAGCTCCAGCAGGCGGGCGATCGCCATGCCGACGACCCGGTCCTTGTAGGAGAGCGACGGACGGTTGGTCGAGTCGTCCTTCAGGTAGAGGTTCTTCAGCCCGAGCTCGGCACCGAGGCGATCGGCCTTGATCAGTGGCGTCTGCCCGGCGAACTGCGCGACCCGATCCTGGGCATCCGCCGATGTGATCGGCAGCAGCTCCTCGAAGCGCCAGACGTTCCAGGGACGGTCCCCGAGCCCGTGCTCGGCGATGACCTCCTTGGCGCGCTCGTAGTCGTAGTCGATGTCGAGGCCCTCGCCGCAGGCCGGGCACTTGAAGGCCTGGTCCAGCAGCGGGGTGCGGTAGCCACAGTCCCGACAGACGAGTTCGGTCGCGCAGGACCTGGTTCGACGGCCGACAGGCCCCTCCAGATGCTGCGTCGCGTTGCTCATCAACTTCCTCCTTGGCTACCGCCGAAGCGGCTTGATTTGGGCGCGGTATCTATCGGCACCGCGTGTGTCTGTCCTAAGTGTGCAGCAAGGGGATCGCTCCGGTCAACGTCTCTCACGTAAATATTCCGATAACCCCCTCCAACTTCGGCCTATCAAGGTACCGAAACCGTCGGGTCACTCATAGGGGGGCAGGGTTTTGTCTGTGGAACGGTTGTCTGCGCTCCGCCAACATGCGCCCCGTGACCCCGCAGGAGCGCTTCGCCCACAACCTGCGCCGCCGCCGCCTCGCCGTAGGCATCTCCCAGGAGGAACTCGGCGAGCGGACCGAGCTGCACCGAACCGAGATCTCCCTCCTCGAGCGAGCCGGCCGCGAACCCCGCTTCGCGACCCTGCTGAAGCTCTGCGGGGCCCTCTCGACGACCCCCGACACCCTCTGCGCGGGGACTGGCTGGGACCACAAGGCGCGGCGGTTTACGGCGGAGGAGCCGGAAGACGACTGAAGCGGGCGCTGGCGGGGCCCGGGAAAGGGACGCAAGACGGGGTCGGCGAGAGCGGCCGTCTCGGTCACGGCCCTGGCTGGCCGTGACCGTGCCCGAGACGGCCGGGGTATGAAAGCGGTTGAGGAAGTGCGACGCCGTGGGCAGAGACGCGAGGGAGGCGCCACGAACTCCACACTTCCGCGCGGGTCCCTCATGCTTCGTGCGTATTCCGTCTGGCCCCGAATGTTGATGGGCCAAAAACTTCAGATATAGAGGAGTTTTCGGCCCATCAACATCTGGGCGTTGTGGAAGCGTCACGGAAGCGTGGAGTTCCGGGCGGAAGCGTGACGAACCCCCGCACTTCCCCACGAAACCCTCACGTCCTGGGCGTCTCATCGCGGTCACAGCCAGCCAGGACCGCGATGAGACGCCCAGGACCATCTAGGACTGCCGAGGCGGCCGGCACAACGCCCGTCCTGCCGCCCGCGCGCACCTCTCGTCACGGGGGCCCCGGTCCCGTGACGAGAAGAAAAATGAGGCGGGGCGGCACCGACTGCGCATCAGCACCTTTGGGACCGGGTCGTGACGAACGCGATCCCGTGCTCAGCACCAGGTCCTCCTTTGCCACCCCAAGGCGGTTTCCCTGACTGAGTGAGCCCCGCCTCGCCTGCCGGTTGATCCGCCGACAGGGTGACATTCATAACAGACGCCGTTCTTCCAATCAAGGTCACCTGAACATAAAGATCGCCCTGCGTTTTAGGTACGCAGAGAGCGCCTTTTCGCGCCCCCGAGTTCTAGGAGGCGGCGCCGGAAAGGGCGTCGTCGACGGCGACCTTGATCGACGAGGCGTCGGGCCACGCGCCGGGCAGATCGTCGGAGGTGAAGCGACCCGAGTTGATCAGGATCTGCTCCGCCGCGTGCGGGGCGAAAGGTTGCAGAGCGCGGGCGAGGAGCAGGATCGCGGCGACCAGCGCCTCCGCGTCGACGCGGTCGAGCTGACCGCGCTTCTTCAGCTGCTTCTCGAACTGTTGGATGCGCTCGAAGAGCCGGGTCAGGTTGCGGATCGACTTGTGGAGCTGCAGCTCGGCGGTGTCATCGGCCACCCGGGCCAGCCCGTTCTGGCACCAGCCGCGGAGCTTCTCCCGCTGCTTCTCGGTCTCCGCCGCCTTCTCCGGGTCGTGCTTGGCGCCATCGAGCTCGACGAAGCGGTCGTGGGCGTAGGTCCAGAAGCTGCGCAGGAATTTGTTCGCGAAGCGGATCGCCGCGTCCGACCAGTTCAACGTCTTCGCCGGCCCCGCCGCCCAGAGCACCGCGACGCGCACGGTGTCGGCGCCGAACTGGGCGACCAGCTCGTCGGGGTCGACGACGTTGCCGAGGTGCTTCGACATCTTGCGCCCGTCGGCGATCACCATCTCGTGGAAGAGGACACCCGCGAACGGCTCGCCGTCGACCAGGTAGTCCAACTCGCCGTGATCGCGGAGCGCCTTGGTGACGATCCGCTGGTCGAAGACGAAGTTGCCCGAGTCCCCGCCCGCCACCTGCCGCTCGGCGGGCAGCCACTTGCGGCTCTCCGGATGCGTGAACATCTGCGTCGCGCGGTCCTCGGGCGGCACCGTGGCCGGGACCCAGAGGAAGAGCGCGTCGAAGTGGCAGTCGAGCGTGTCGGTCTCCCGCTTGGCCGGCTTGCCGCATTTCGGGCACACCGTGTCGACGAAGTCGGGGCGCTCCGCCAGCGGATTCCCTTCGCCGGTGGCGACCAGATCACGCGGCAGGACGACCGGCAGGTCGGCCTCGGGGACCGGCACCGGCCCGTGGTCGGGGCAGTGGATCATCGGGATCGGCGTCCCCCAAGAGCGCTGGCGGGAGATCGAGAAGTCGTTGGCGCGATAACGCTTGGTCTCGCGGGCACCAGCCACCGGCGCGTTCGGCGCCTCGCCCTCCTCCAGCGCCTCCCCCACCTCGATCCGTCCTGGGAACCGCTCGGCGACGTCTCGGTCGGCCTCGTCGACCGCCGGGATGCCGAGGGCCGCGGTCGGCCCGAAGCGGGCGTCGACCAGCGGCGAGATCAGGACCGGCAGCTCGCCGGAGCCGTCGGGACCGGCGATCGCGAGCCCGGTGTCGATGGTCGGCACCTCTTTGGCGTCGCGGGCGCTGCGCTCCCAGCCGCCGGAGCGGAGCTGGTCGAGCGCCTCGCGGACGCCCTCGGCGCCGATCCAGGCCTCGATGTCCGCGTGGCGCGGAGAGAGCAGGACGTAGGTCGCGAGCCCCGCCGCGTCGGCGTGCGGGGTGAAGACCGTGAGCGGCCCGGCCGGGCCCTCGAGCTCGAACTCGACCCCTTCGGAGCGGCCGAGGATGAAGCGCTGGGTCGCGAGCGCGAGCTCGTCCCAGGGCTGCTTCTCGAGCTTCGCCATGTTGGCGTCGTTCTCCTCGAGGTAGGGCGTGATCTTCAGGAACCAGGTCGGCCGCCGGATCAGCCGCACCTCGTTGTGGCAGCGCCAGCAGGTGCCGCCCTCCTCGACCTGGATCGTCGCCAGCGTGGTCTGGCAGGTGTCGCACCAGTCGACGGTCGTGTCGTCGAGGTAGATCAGCCCCATGTCGTAGAGCGTCAGGAAGAGCCACTGGGACCAGCGATACTGGCCCTCGTCGGAGCTGTAGAAGACGCGGTCGTAGTCGAAGCTGTAGCCGAGGCGCTGCATCTGCCCGAGCATCCGCTCGCCGGACTGGACGACCCACTCGGCTGCCGGGACCTGACGCTCGATCGCCGCCAGCTCGGCCGGCAGCCCGAAGGCGTCGAAGCCGAAGCCCATCAGCACGCTGCGCCCGCGGGCGCGCTGGAAGCGGGCGTAGGCGTCGCCGATCGTGTAATCGCGGACGTGGCCCATGTGGAGGTTGCCCGAGGTGAACGGGCTCGAGGACTTGACGTAGACGCCGTGCTCGCCCTCGGGCGGCGGCGCGGGCGCGCTGTAGTCGCCGCGCTCGACCCAGGCGGCCTGGCGCTGCGGCTCGATCTCCGCCGCGTCGTAGGGCGGCTTTCTGCGGGCGTTCTCGCTCATGCCATCAACGTTAGCTGAGCGGGGAAGGGGCTCCGGGCGTCGCCGAGCGGCGCGCCCGGGGCGCCGCTCAGGTGAAGGTCCAGAGCTTGTTGCCGAGGAAGTTGAACGGCATCGCGACCGCGACCGCGATCGCCTGCGCGGCGATTTCGTTCATCGAGGCGGCTTCGACCAGGACCTCGAGCACGATCAGGTTGATCACCAGCGCGCCGACGCTGACCACGCTGAAGCGGATCGCCTGGCGGTGGGCCAGCCCCTCCCCCGGGCCGAAGGTCCAGTGCCGGTTCCAGAAGAAGTTGTTGCCCAGCGCGACGACGAAGGCGCCGACCGCGGCCACCGCGTGGTAGACGCCGAGGTTCGACGCCAGGAAGGCGAAGACGATCAGGTTGATCACGTAGCCGGAGCCGCCGACCACGCCGAATTTGACCAGCTGGATCCAGTTGTGCGGCTTGCGCGCCGCATGGTGGAGCCGCACCGCCAGGTTCGGGTGCTCCCCGCTCAGGCCGCCGCCGCTCATCGCGCCGCCGCCCTCGCCCGCGCCGCGGCGACCCCGATCGACGGCGCCGTCAGCGCGTTCGCGCCCAGCGTGGTCCGCGAGGCGGGTGGTCCGTCGAGGACGATCGTGTCGGTGAGATAGCCGATTCGCAAGGCGTCTAATTCGTGTTTCCAGAGCAGTACGGGACGAGGCGCGACGTAGCGGGCGATCGTCAGGCGGTCCATCCGCACGACCCCCGCAGGCCGAAACACCGATGGGAGGTTAGCGTTGCGCTCGGCGACGACGCGCTTGCCGACCAGGTCGACTTCACGTACCCGTTCCCCGCCTCCGTACCAGCGCAAGGCGCCGTCCCCGAGGTACCAGCGCAGCGGATCCCCCTCGAGGCGCCAGCCGACGATCGCCCGCGGCACCCGCGCCGGGCCGAGGGCACGCGCGACGGCGCGGATGTCCGGTCGTTGCAGGTTGGGCGTCTGGGTGACGTAGACGTCGAAGGCGAGCCAGTAGGAGCAGAGCGCGACCGCGACCAGCAGGCCGGCGAAGCGGGCCCGGGCCGCGCCGAGGCCGAGCGCGACCACCGCCGCCAGCGGGACCAGGGCGGGCAGCAGGTTGCGCTCGACCACGTAATCCTTGCCGCCCAGGGCCGCGGCGCCCGCCAGGGCGAGCACCCCGAGCCCGACGGCGAGGCCGAGCCACGCCCCACGACGCTCCCGCCGCGTGCCGAGGACGACCAGCACCAGCGCCGCGAGCCCGACGGCGATCGCCGGCAGCACCGCGTAGTGGACCCGCGGAGGCTCGGCGATCACGTGGCCGGTTTCGCCCGCGAGGAAGCTGACGCCGGTCTCCAGGAAACGGTTGGCGAGCGGGCTTTCTTCGATCCAGCCGATGTGGTCGGGGTTGGCCTGCGCGGCGATCAGCGGCAGCAGCGCGGCCCCGGTGGCGCCGACCAGCGCGAACGCCGGCAGGAGCGCCTTCCAGCGGTGGCGCAGCGCCACAGCGAGCCAGGCCGCCTCGATGCCGACCGCGAAGAAGGCGAAGTAGTGGCTGCCGAGGGCGAGCGCCGAGGTCACCGCCCAGAGAGCCAGGTCACGCCCGCGGCGCGTGTCGAGGGCACGGAGGAAGAAGAGGAACGAGAGCGCGCCGAAGAGGACCAGGAGGGCGTAGGAGCGGGCCTCCTGCGAGTACCAGATCAGCATCGGGTTGAAGGCGAGGAGACCGGTGAGGATGAGGCCGACGCGGCGGCTCGCGAGCTGCCGGCCGATCGGGTAGCCGAGAGGGACGGTCAACGCGCCGAACAAGGCCGACAGCGAGCGGATGCCCCATTCGTCGCGGCCGAACTCCTTCGTCCAGCCCCAGGCGAGGACGTAGTAGAGCGGCGGGTTCGACTCGCTCACCTTCACCTCGTGCAACATGTGGCCGAAGCTGCCGGGCAGCACCCGCATCACGGTGATCACCTCGTCGTGATGGAAGCTCTGGACGCCGAGCGGGACGAAGCGGATCGCCACCCCGGCGGCGGTCAGCCCGGCGAGTGCCGCGACCAGGACCCAGTGCCGGGTCGGCGACGTGGCCGACGGTGCTTCGAGATGGGCCGGCCGGAGCGGAAGGGTGACTGCGCTGTCCTGCACGGCTCGGCAGCTTGCGCCTGCCGGCTAAACCGGCGCTGATCCGGGGCTAAACCCTCGCTTAAGGGGAGCAGGGGCCGCTCGGGGCGGGCGATCCGGGGCCGTATGAGGGCGGCAGCTGGCCGTGCTGCCCCCAGCGCGTCGGATGCGTGCTCGTCGCGTAGTCCAGCGTCCCGCCGCCCGCGATTTCGCAGAAGGAAAGCCAGGGGCGCCGGCGGGGATGCCCGTCCAACGCGAGCGAGCGGACGTAGCGGCCGCCGCCTTCGATCTTCAGGGTCCGGCCGTGCGCGAGGCGGACTTCGGCGCGCTTGAAGAGCGGGCTCGCGAGCGCCAGCGTCCCGGTCCCCGGCTGCGCCGGATACATCCCGAGGGCGCCGAAGACATACCAGGCCGAGAGCGTGCCGAGGTCGTCGTTGCCGGGGTATCCGGCCGGAGTCGGCGAGTAGAGGCGAAGGCCGCGACGGACGGCCTCCTGCGTCTTCCACGGACGCCGCAGCCAGTCGTAGAGCCAGGGCGTCCCGAGCGTCGGCTCGTCGCCGAGCAGGGCGTGGTCGGTGTGGGTCCCCCCCGGGCCCGCGTTCAGCACCCGCAGGAAGCGATCGAGGAGCGCCGCCGCCTTCGCCGGTCCGCCCATCCGCCGGAAGAGCCCGACCGGGTCCTGCGGGACCATCCAGGTGTACTGCGCCGCGTCCCCCTCGACGAAGCCGCTGCCTCCGAGCGGGTCGTAGGCGTCCGGGAAGGAGCCGTCCGCGTAGCGCGGCTCGACCACGCCGGTGGCCGGGTCGAAGAGGTTGCGCCAGTTCCCCGCGCGGCGGATGAATTCGCCGTATGCGGCTCCCCCGTCGACGCCCGCGCGCGCCGCGAACTGGGCGATCGCGAAATCATCGATCGCGTACTCGAGCGTCGTCGCCGCCGACCCCCAGACGGCGTCCGGCGTGCCGTAGATCGAGTTCGCGTTGCGCTCCCCCACGTCTTCGTCGAGCGGCACCCAGCCGAGCTCCAGGTAGGACGCCAGCCCTTGGCGCTCCACGTATTCCGCGTTCGCGCTGGCGCAGGGGGCGGTGGCGCCACGGAGCATCGCCGCGAGCGCCGCCGCCCGATCGAAGCCGTCGGCGCCGAAGGCCGCGGCGGCGGCGATCATCGGGTCGGCCGAGTCCCCGACCATCGTCATCGACTGCCCTTCCGCATACGGCCAGCGCGGCAGGCAGCCGGACTGTTCAGCGTCGGCGACCAGCGACTGGACGATGTCGGAGGCGCGGCGCGGCTCGATCATCGCCAGCAGCGGGATCTGGGTGCGGTAGACGTCCCAGCCCGAGAGGTCGGTGTACTGGGTGCGGCCCCGGGCCTGGTGCACCGTCCCGTCCATGCCGGGATAGGCGCCGCCGACGTCGTCGAAGGTCCGCGGCGCCAGCAGCGCGTGGTACATCGCCGTGTAGAAGGTGCGCAGGTCCCGTCGTGACCCGCCGCTGACCCGGACGCGGCCGAGCGCCCGGTTCCAGCGCTCGCGTGCGGCGGCTCGGATCGCGCCGAAACCATGGCCGTCGCTTTCCGCACGCAGCGCCGACCGGGCACCCGCCACCGACACGAAGGAGATCCCGACCCGGACCGTGACGGTGCGGTCCTCCCGGGTGTCGAAGGTCGCGTAGGCGCCCGCGCGCGCCGACACCGTCGGGTTCTGCGCCGGCGCCTGGATGTCGGACGCGGCCGTGCTTCCCGGTTCGAGGTCGGCATCGGTCCAGGTCCCCGAGGACGCGAACGGCCGCCCGAAGCGTGCCGCGAAGTAGATCTTGTAGCGCGGCCGCTGGCCGCAGAAGAGCCCGCTGCGGGCACTGCCGGTGATCTCCCGGCCGGCCGGGTCCACCTCCACCGCCGCTTCGTCGTCAGCCTGAGCGCTGCCGCCGGCGTTTATGAGGACACTCGCGTGGGGGCTCGCGGGGAAGGTGAGGCGAGCGAAGCCGGTGCGCGTCGTCGCGGTCAGGGCGACGCCGATCGCGCCGCCGTGCCGCGGGTGGAGCTCGACCGAGTAGGCACCGGGCGAGCCGCCCTCCTCGCGGTGGGAGAAGCCGGGCTGGAAGATCCCCCGGAGGCCCCTCCCGGCGACGGGCGTGGGCGAGGCGGTCAGCGGCTCAGTGGTCGGCAGGAACGGGAAGTCCCCGTAGACCGCGCACCCGGCGCCGCTCAGGTGCGTGAGGCTGAAGCCGGTGACGTGGTGGTCGCGGTAGTCGTAGCCGCCCGAGCTCGGTGCCATCGGCGTCGTGTCGGGGCTCCACTGGACCATCCCGAACGGCAGCGCGGCGCCCGGGAAGTTGTGGCCACCGCCGAACGTATGGGGGCCGACGCGGGTCCCGGCGAAGACGTCGACCTGGGACACCGGACCGGCGGCGACGGCAAGGGCCGGCGCCACCAGGAGCACGGCCGAGGCGAGGCACGTCGCGATCGCGACGACGATGCTGTCGGGGGTCTTACGCGTAATCTTCCTGACGCATGCGGCTGAGAAAGGCAACCCTCGCGGCGCTCGTCCTGACCGGCGCGGCGGTCGCCTTGGCGATCGTATTCGGCGGAGGTAAAGACCCCGGCAACGCGAAGGCGGCGGAGCCGACGACCGGGGAACCCGCCGTCTCGATCGTCTCACCGCGCAACGGCGAGGTCCAGGCCGCCCACGCGGTGGTGGTGAAGGTCGACCTCGAAAACTTCGAACTGGCGCCGCGGAACTTCCAGCAGGAACCGCAGCTCGGCGAGGGCACGATCCGCTTCGCCCTCAACCGGGTCCCGAACTGCGTCGATCCGGTGAAACTGCGGAGAGCCCTGAACAACCCGCTCGGCGTCGGCCGCCTGAAGGGCGCCTCGATGGACTACCCCAAATACGCCGGGCCGAACGGCATCCTGGCCGAAGAACTGGGGACCGACGGCAACTTCTCCCCCGCCACCCGGCCGGAGATCTTCTACCACGAGCTGCCGCCCGGCTTCTACCGCCTCACCGTCACCCTGGCGCAGAACAATCTCGCCGTCCTGGAGCCCCACGCCGTCACCAACTTCCAGATCCTGCAGAAACCCGGGCACCACCAGAAAAAATGCCCGGCAGGCTACGTCTCGAGCGCCAAAGCTGCCGAAAAGCTGGAATAGCCCAATACTTCACTTTGTATAGTTGGTGGTAATGCGCACGTACCGCCGATTGATGGGCTTCCTTCGTCCCTACAGGGCCCAATTGTGGGGTTCGTTGCTGTTCGCCTGGGCGGCGATGGGGATGACGGTGCTGATCCCGTGGCTGCTCGGCCGCGCGATCAACGCGATCAAGGACGGCGACAAGCCCGACCTCCTCCCTCTCGCCCTGGCGATCTTCGGCGCTGCGCTCCTACGCATGGGCCTCACCGTGGTCCGCCGCCTGGTCGCGGGCAAAGTCTCGCTCGGGGTCGAATACGACTTGCGCCAGACGTTCTATGCGCACCTGCAGAAGCTCGAGCTCGGGTTCTTCGACTCCCAGCAGACCGGCCAGCTGATGTCGCGGGCGACGGTCGACCTCCAGTCGATCCGCTTCTTCCTCGGCTACGGGCTGATCTTCATCACCCAGACCCTGCTGACGATCGTCCTCGCCTCGGCGGTCATGTTCATCATCAACCCGCTGCTGGCGGTCCTGGCTCTGATCCCCGCGCCGTTCGTCGTCTGGGTCGCCTCGCGCTACAACCGGGTCTCGCGGCCGGCCGTGCAGGAGGTCTCCCAGCGGGTCGCCGAACTCACCGCGGAGGCCGAGGAGAACGTCTCCGGGATCCGCATCGTCAAGGCCTTCGCCCGCGAGGAGTTCCAGCTCCGCCGCTTCCAGCGGGTGGTCAAACGGGTCTTCGACCAGTCGATCTACTCGACCCGCCTGCAGGCGTTCTTCAGCCCGCTGATCGGCCTGCTGCCGCAGCTCGGGGTCGCGCTGGTGCTGCTGATCGGCGGGCGGATGGTGATCGAAGGCAACCTCAGCCTCGGCAACTTCACCGCCTTCTACACCTACCTGGTGATGCTCGCCGGGCCGTTGCGGATGCTTGGCGTGGCGATGGGGATGGCGCAGCGCGCGGTCGCCTCGGGCAACCGGATGTTCGAAATCATCGACCGCGAACCGACGATCCAGAGCCCTGCCGACCCGGTCGAGCTTCCCGCCGGCGGCGGACGGGTGGAGCTGCGCGACGTGACGCTCACCTACGCCGCGGCGCCGAGCTCCGAAAACGAGGCGGTGCCCGCCCTGCACGACGTCTCGCTCGAGGTCGACGCCGGGAAGACGGTGGCGCTGGTCGGGCCGTCGGGATCGGGCAAGACGAGCCTGGTCGCGCTGATCGCGCGCCTCTACGACCCGACCGCGGGCACGGTACTGGTCGACGGCGTCGACGTCCGCGACGTGGAAGTGGAGCGGCTGCGGGCCGAGGTCGCCTTCGTCGCCGACGACAGCTTCCTCTTCACCGCCAGCGTCGCCGACAACATCGCCTACGCGCGCGGGGCGGCGAGCCGCGAGGAGATCGAAGCGGCGGCGCGCCTCGCCCAGGCCGACTCCTTCATCCAGGAACTGCCCGACGGCTACGACACCCGCGTCGGCGAGCGCGGCCTGACCCTGTCGGGCGGTCAGCGCCAGCGGGTGGCGATCGCCCGCGCCCTGCTCGCCGACCCTCGGATCCTGATCCTCGACGACGCGACCTCCTCGGTCGACGCCACCACCGAGGGCGCGATCAAATCGGGACTGCGCGAGGCGATGGCCGGCCGGACCACGTTCATCATCGCCCACCGCCTCTCCACCGTCTCGCTGGCCGACGAGATCATCGTGCTCGACCACGGCGAGGTGGTCGACCGGGGGACCCACGAGGAGCTGATGGAAGGCTGCGGCTTCTACCGCGAGATCGCCGAGCACGGGCTGGCCGACTCGGTCTTCCTCCAGCACGACCTCGAGGACCGCGAGGAGATGGCGCGCCTGTGAGGCTCTTCCGGAAACCGCGGCCGGAGCCCTCCGCGCCGGCGGCCGACGCCTCGGCGAACCCGCTGCGCAACATCGTGATGCTCTTCGCGGCGCTCTGGCGCCTGGTGCGGGGCGAGGACCAGCGTGGCCGCAAGGTGCGCTGGATGATCGGCCTGCTCCGTCCCTACCGCGGGCGGATGGCTCTGATGTTCGTCGCGCTCCTGATCGAGACCGGCGCCGGGCTAGCGCCGCCGTTCCTCGCCGGGCGGGCGATCGACGCGGGCATCAACACCGGGGACCTGAGCGCTCTCGATTGGATCGTCGGCGCCTTCGTCGCGGTCTCGATCCTCTACGCGATCGCCACCTATGCCGAGACCTACCTGGTCGGCTGGGTCGGCACGCGCGCCCTCCAGGACCTGCGCGAGCGGATCTTCATCCACCTCCAGGGCATGCCGATCGGCTTCTTCACCCGCAACAGCCCGGGCGTGCTGATCTCGCGGATGACCAACGACGTCGAAGCGCTGCAGCAACTGGTCACCACCGGCGTGGTGACGATCTTCTCCAGCACCTTGACCCTGGTCGGCGTGGTGGTGATCCTGGTCCTGCTCGACCTGAAACTGGCGCTGATCACGTTCCTCACCTTCCCGCTCCTGGCGATCGCCTCGGTGATCTTCCGGATCGTCTCGGCGGGCGCCTACCGGGCGACGCGCGAGCGGATCGCAGCCGTCACCGCCTACCTGCAGGAGAGCCTCAGCGGCGTGCGGGTGGTGCGCAGCTTCGGCCAGGAGCCGCGCCACGTCGACGAGATGTCCGCGCTGAACGAGGCCAACCGTCAGGTCAACATGAAGACGGTCTACCTCAACGCCGCCTACTTCCCGGCGGTCGAATTCCTCGCCGCGATGGGGACCGCGGTGATCCTCCTCTACGGCGGCTCGCAGGCGATCAACGGGGCGATCGAAGTCGGCGTCATCGTCTCCTTCGTCGGCTACCTCGCCATCTTCTTCGAACCGATCCAGGAACTCTCCCAGCTCTACACGACCTACCAGCAGGGCATGGCGGCGCTGGACAAGATCTTCGACCTGCTCGACACCTCGCCCGAAATGGTCGACGCGCCCGGAGCGATCGACCCGGGAAGGCTCCGCGGTGAGATCGAGCTCGACGATGTCTGGTTCTCCTACTCCGACGCCGACCCGCCCCCCGAGGACTCCTGGGTGATGGAAGGCGTCGACCTCCACGTGCCGCCCGGACAGACGGTGGCGCTGGTCGGCGCGACCGGCGCCGGCAAGTCGACCTTCGCCAAGCTCGTTTCGCGCTTCTATGACCCACAGAAAGGTCGTGTGCTGGTCGACGGCCACGATCTGAAGGGCCTGCAGCAGCGGGCGCTGCGGCGCCAGCTCGGGATCGTGCCGCAGGAGGGCTTCCTGTTCAGCGGCAGCGTCCGGGAAAACCTCGCGTTCGGGCGGCCCGACGCGAGCCTCGAGGAGATCGAATCCGCGCTCGCCACGGTCGGTGCGACCGATTTCGTCAACGGCCTGCCGGACGGGATCGAGACCGAGGTCGGCGAGCGCGGCGTCACCCTCTCGGCGGGCCAGCGCCAGCTGATCGCCTTCGCCAGGGCCCTCCTCGCCGAACCCCGGATCCTGATCCTCGACGAGGCGACCTCCAACGTCGACGTCCGGACCGAGAAAACGATCGAGAAAGGCCTTGAGCGCCTCCTCCACGGCCGCACCGCGATCGTCATCGCCCACCGCCTCAGCACGATCCGCCGCGCCGGCAAGATCGTGGTCCTCGAACACGGCAAGATCGTCGAGCAGGGCACCCACGAGGAGCTCATCGCCGCGAACGGGGTGTACGCCCGGTTGTACGGGGCGTGGGAAGAGAACGCGGCGGCGTAGGCATTCCGGGAAGGGACGGGGCCTTTTCAAGCTGGCGCCCGAGGAAAGGGACGCGAGGCGTCTCGGTGAGAGCGGCCGTCTCGGCCACGGCCCTGGCTGGCTGTGGCCGTGGCCGAGACGGCCGGGGTTCGGGGCTGGAGAGTCTCTCGCCGAGGTGCGGAGGGCTCGTCACGGGAGGGACACGCCTCCGTGACGGGACTCGCATCTCGTCACAGAGGACGTGGGAAGTCCACGCTTCCGTGCGTGTTGGGCAACAGTCACGACCGCCCTGCAAGCATTACCGGGGCTATAGCACCGGTAATGCTTGCAGCGCGATTTCGGGTCCTCTTTTCAGGCCCGAAAAGCGCACGAAAGTGACGGAAGGTCCCGGGAAGTGTGGCGTTCCCGGCATCTTCGTCAACGACCCGGGCTCTTACTGGCTTCTCTGCGCATCCCTGTCACGGAAGCCCGAGCTCCGCCCGGACCTGTGCCGACTCCCCTGCGTTTTTCACGAACCCCTCCCGTCCTGGGCGTCTCATCGCGGTCACAGCCAGCCAGGACCGCGATGAGACGCCCAGGACGCCGCTAGGACTGCCGCAACCGGCTGGCACAACGCGGCCCTGCGCCCAAATCCACCAACTCAGCCCGGCCCAATCCCCCCGGATTCGCTGCCTTCTTCCGGCGCGACTTCTTCCGGCGCTTCTTCGATTCCACCCCCGGCGCCGCCCGTTTCCGGCGCGACTTCTTCTTCGGGGACGAATTCTTCTTCTTCTGGAGCGACTTCTTCTTCCGGGATGAATTCTTCTTCGGGGGCCGCTTCGATGCCGCCGGATTCTTCTTCCGGGGCGACTTCTTCGGTGCCGCTGCTCGATTCGGGGGCGACGACCGGGGCGTGCGGGCCTTCGCTGCAGTCTTTGAAGCCATAGACCGCTGCCTGCTGCTCGAATTCTTCGATCGCCGGGACCGTGGCCTGGGAGGCTTCTTCGACCAGGGCGGGATTATCCTGGTCGGCGACGGCTTTGACTTCGTTCTCGGTCATCGCCAGCCGTTCGGCGGCGCCCATGAAGTCGGAATAGCCTTCGATTTCGCTTGGCTGGCCGAGGCGCTGGAGGCTTTGGACCATGCCCGAGTAGAGGTTGGCGATCTGGGTGGTCTGGCTCGACGTTTCGGCCGCCGATTCCTGAACCGAGCCGACTGCCGTGTTCACCTCGGCGCAGATCGCGTCGCCCTGGCTGATGAACTGGCCTTTGCTCAGTTTCGCCACCGTTTCTTCCTTCGGCGGTTTCTTCGCCGTGCTGGACGAACTGTCGCCACCCCCGCAGCCGGAGGCCACGAGGGCGAGTGCCAGCAGCGCCGGCAGGGCAAGGAGAAGGAACTTCGGCCGCATAACTGGATCCGAAGCTAGCAACGGCATCGGATCACTGCGCCCCAGGGACTCGAACCCCGACTACCTCGTCCAGAGCGAGGCGTGCTGCCATTACACCAGGGCGCAACGCGACCTCGCAGGATAGTCAAGGGGCCGCTTCGCGTGATTCGCGGCGGGGTTGGCGGGTGTGGGGGTGCGGGGTGGCGGACGGCCGTTGTGCCCGCCGCTCCGGCAGTCCTAGGGGCGTCCTGGGCGTCTCATGGCGGTCCTGGCTGGCTGTGACCGCCATGAGACGCCCAGGACGGGCGGGTTCGTGAAACATCCGGCTCAGGGACGGCACGAAGTTGGAGTTCCGTGATCGTCCCGCGAGCGAACGGGACGATCGCGGGATATTCGAACGGTCAGGAATCTGCGCGGTTCCTTACTTCGCCATGGCCGAAGTTTCGAACCACGCAGATCCTTGCGTGGTTCCTTATCCACCTCTGAGGGGGATTTCGAACCACGCAGATCCTTCCGTGGTTCGAAATGGGCGCCATACGACCCATTCGAACCACGGAAGCCCTGCGCCGGTCCCTTGCGGTGTTCGAAATTTGGCGTATGGCCAACCAAGGAACACGGCAGATTTCTGACCGTTCGAAGCCGGCCGTACCTTCTCCCTGCGGCACACTTCGGCGACGCATCCGTGCCCCTCCCATGACGAACCCTTGGCGCCACGGCGAGCTCCCAGCCGCACTCCCCACATCCCCGGCCGTCTCGGCCACGGCCACAGCCAGCCAGGGCCGTGGCCGAGACGGCCGCGCTAGCCGCGACCCCTCGCGTCCCTTTCCTCGGGCGCCGGCTTCCCCGGCCCCGGAATGGCGGCGGTGGGTGCGGCTCAGCCCAGCGAGGACAGGTCGGCGTTCGCATCGCCGATCTTGTCCTGGGCACCCGCCACGTCCACCCCTTCGTGGATCATCCGGCGGGCTTCCGCCAGGTCTTCGGAGCGGCCGAGGCTCAGGCAGCCGGCGACCTTGCCGTCCTTCAGGTACCAGACCGAGAATTCGCCGTCGGGGCGGGAGCCGCGCCAGATCTCTTGGTCCCAGTCGGCTGCTGGGCCGACGTACTCGAGGCTTGCCCAGTCGGCGAGGTCGCTGAAGAAGTAGGGGACGACGTCGTAGTCCTCGTCGGCGCCGAGCATGTTGCGGGCGGCGTGCATGCCCTGCTGCATCGAGACGTCCCAGTGCTCGACCCGGATCCGGCGGCCGTGGACGACGCTGTCGTAGTTGCAGACGTCGCCCGCCGCGTAAATGCCGGGCGCGGAGGTGCGGAGCTTGGAGTCGCAGAGGATCCCGTTGTCGACGTCGAGACCGGCGCGCTGGGCCAGCATCGTGTCCGGTTTCACGCCCGCGCCGACCACGACAAGGTCGCAGTCGAAGCTCTTGCCGCTCTCGGTCAGCACCGCGCTCACCCGGCCGTCGCCCTCGAAGGCGCTGACCGACTCGCCGCCGACGAAGTTCACGCCGTGCTCTTCCAGCCCCTCCTGGAAGAAGCGCCCGGCATCGTCACCGAAGGTGCGCGAGAGCGCCACGTCCTCGAGCGCGACCATCGTGCAGTGCGTCCCGGTCGCGGCCAGCGAGGCCGCCACCTCGGCGGCGATATAGGAGCCGCCGACCAGGACGACCCGCTCCGCCTTCTCGGCGTCCTCTCGGATCGCGTCGGCGTTGCCGTAGGCGCGCAGGTAGTGGATGCCCTCGTTCTCGGCGCCCTCGAGGCGCAGGATGTTCACGTTCGCCCCCGTCGCCAGGAGAGCCTGGCCGAAAGCGACCTCTTCCCCGCCCTGGATCTTCGCCGTCCTGCCCTCGGCGTCGATCGACATCACGTTCTTGCCGGTCAACAGCTCGACGCCGTTCTCCTCGTACCAGGAGGGCTCGTTGACGTAGGCCTCGGCGCGCTCGGCGTCCCCGCGCAGGTACTCCTTGGAGAGCGGCGGCCGTTCGTAGGGCGGTTCGGGCTCCCGCCCCGCCAGGAGGATCGAGCCCTCCGCCCCCCTCTTGCGCAGCTCCGACGCGCAGCTGGCTCCCGCCATGCCGCCGCCGACGAGGAGGAAGTCGACCTCGCGGTCAGCCACTCGAGATGCCACCGTCGCCGGCCGGCCCGAAGAGGACCTTCAACTCGTCCTCCTTGCCCGGATCGAGGACGGCGAGCACCTCGTCGCCCTCTTCGAGGATCGTGTCGGCGGTCGGCACGAAGCCTTTGCCCGACCTCAGCACCGAGATCAGCAGCGACCCCTCCGGCATCTGCAGGTCGCCGACCCGGCGGCCGGTCACCCCGGAGTCCTTGCCAAGCAGCATCTCGATGATCTCCAGCTGCTCCTCCTGCAGGTCGAGCAGGTGGACCAGCCCGTACTCGGGCACCTCGTGCTCCAGCAGCCGCAGGATCAGGTCGGTCGCCGAGACCGACGGCTTGATCCCGAGCAGGTCGAAGTGTTGGCGGTTCCGCGGGTTGTTGACGCGGGCGATGATCTGGTCGACGAGGTACTTCTCCCGCGCGACCTGGCAGATCAGCATGTTGTCCTCGTCGTCACCGGTCACCGCGATCACCATGTCGGCGCGCTGGATCCCGGCCCGCTCGAGCACCCAGAGCTCGGAGGCGTCGCCGTAGCTGACGTTGTGCTCCAACTCCTGCTCGACGGTCGTATAACGGCGCCGATCGTTCTCGATCAGCGTCACCTCGTGGTCTTTCTCCAGCAGCTCGCGCGCCAGGTTCCAACCGACCTTCCCCGCGCCGACGACGATGATGTACACGCTCGCCCCTACCCGTTCCCGCGCCCGGTGGAGTCGCGCACCGCGGTCTCCAGCATGTCGATCGCGACCCGCGTCGGGCACACCGTCTGCAGGCCCTGCCGCGCGTACCACTCGGCCCGCAGCGGGTCGAGGACGCGGGCGATCACGGTCGGCACGTCGTACCGGCGCTGGGCGATCTGGCTGATGATGATGTTGGTGTTGTCGCCGTCGGTGGAGGCGATGAAGACGTCGGCCTGGTCGATCCCGGCGGCCTCCAGGGCCTCCGCCTCGAGCCCGGCGCCGACGGTGAACTGGCCGCCGAGGTCCTCCCAGCTCTTCTCCAGGCCCACCTCGAGGCGGGCGTGGGACTCGGGGTCCTCGTCAAGAGCCGACACGGTGTGCCCCTCGCGGAGCATCGCCCGGGCGACGGAGCTGCCGACACGGCCGCAGCCGACGATCAGGATGAACATGCGGCGGATACTAGAACGGAAGGGCCGTGGCTAGTCATCTAGCTCCTCCGGCTGCGGGCGGGAATCGGTGCCGAAATCGTCCACGGCGACGGTTTCCGGCTCCGGCGGGGCGGTCAGCAGAACCCGGCACGGGGCTTTTTTCAGCACGTACTCGGTCGCCGCGCCGATCTCCGCGGGCTTCGCCGCGCCGATCCCGCCGAACCTGCCGCCGCCGCGGATCTTGGTCGGCGGCTCGCCGCCGATGATGATCGCTTCCGAGTTCGCCCGGCGCGCCGCCTCGACGATCCCGGCACCGGTCCGCCGCGCCCGGATCACCTCGGTGGAGACCTCGACGTCGGCGTACTCCTCCCCCACCTCGCGCGCCCGCTCGAGCGCCCGCCGCGCCTGCTGCTCGCGGTCCGGCGGCAGCTCGGCGTCCAGCGGCAGGGTCAGCGGCACCTCGATCACGTAGACGAGCTCCAGCCGCGACTCGGCGTCCCCGCCGTCCTCGCGCTCGGCCGCGGCGAGGCGCCCGGCGGTGGCGACGATGTCGTCGTCGAGCTTGGTCCCGAAGACCGGCACCAGCAGGTTCGAGAACTCGACCTCGGGGATCTGCTTGGTCAGCGCCGCCTCGCCGACGGTCACCCGCCGGGTCAGCGAGGTCCCCTCGAAGCCCTTGCGGTAGATGACGTAGAAGGTGAGCCCGAAGGCCATCCAGCCGATCCCGACCCAGCGGGCGGTGGTGTGGAAGGCGAGCACGCTGAGGAAGGCGCCGCCGCTGGCGACCGCCGCGATCATCGCCGGGATCGGCAGCTCCGCCGTCCCCCAGGCCATGCCCCAGGGGATGCGGAAGGGGCGCCGGGCGTCCGGCATCTTCACCCGCAGGCGGATGATCGAGAGGTGGGCAATCGTGATCGCCAGCGTCGCGCCAAAGGCATAGAGGCCCGCGAGCACCTTGATGTTCGTCCCGATCACCAGGCCGAGCGCGATCAGCCCGCAGAGCGTGATCGCCACGTAGGGAGTCGCCCGCTTGCGCTCGAGTTTGCCGAGCCAGCTGGGGATCTGGCGATTGATCGCCAGCGTGTAGGTGTGCCTGGAGACACCGAGCATCGAGGTCGTCGCCGCCCAGAAGAGGACCGGCGCGGCGACCAGCGCCACCACCCATCGCATGAGCTCCGATAGCCAGTGCGGGTGGAAGGCGGAGACGACGCCGAGCACCGGGTCCTGGATGTACTGGTTGCCGAGCGCCGTCTCGGCGCCGTTGGGGCCGGAGACGACCGGGACCGCCATCAGGGCGATGGCCGCCATCCCGGCGTAGACGAGCGGCACCGCGATCGCGCCGAGGCTGGCGATCCGCTTCAGGTCCCGCCGCCCGACTTCGATGTCCGGGGCGAGGTCGGCGGCGGCCTCGATCCCGGCGTAGGCGAGCATCGCCACGACCGCCGCGTAGATGATGTCGCGCAGGCTCGGCTGGCTGAACAGGTGGATGTTTTCGGTGAGCCGGTCGGGATGCATCACGACGAACACGCCGACCGCGATCACCGCCAGCTGCAGAGCGAGGTCGGCCAGCGCGATGAAGGCGAGGCTGCGCTGGCGGCCACGCCCGGTGACGTTGAAGACGTTCAGCACGCAGGCGCCGACGATCACCGCGGCCGCGAGGATGAGTTCCGGCCCGCGGTCGTCGAAGCCGGACCAGATCGGCACCAGGTAGTGCGGCACGCTGATCGCCGCCAGGGCGATCACGATCAGGTAGTCGAGCAGGATCGCCCAGCCGGCGATGAAGGCGATCAGCTCGTTGAAGGCGTGGCGGGCGAAGGCGGAGGAGCCGCCGCGCTCGCGGAACATCGCGCCGCCCTCGACGTAGGAGAGCGTCGTCAGCCCGAAGAGGAGGCCGGCGACGAGGAAGATCAGCGGCGTCAGCCCGAGGCCGCGCTCGGCGACCACCCCGAGCGAGAAATAGATCGAGAACCCGACCGCCGAGTAGGCGGCGGCGAAGAGCCACGGCACCCCGAGCCCGCGGCGCAGTTTGCCCTTGCGGGCGACCGGAGGGACCTTCACTGAAACTTTCTCGCGATCCAGAGACGACCGATGCCGACGACGACGAAGAGGATGCCCATCAGGAAGCCGATCGACAGCGGCCCGCCGCCGTTGGCCAGGGTGACGACGAGGAGCAGCACGCCGATCGCCGCGAACGCGAGCGAGAAGAGTTTGGTCGCGCCGTGGTAGACCTGATCGCGGTCCATCAGGTCGCCTCCACCAGCGCGCCGCTGGGGCCGGGGACGACGCCGGGCTTGTCGGGCGGTTCGGAGACGACGATCACCCGGCAGGGCCGCTCGCCGAGCACCGTCTGCAGGGTCTTGTCGTACTGCGGCACGCCGTTGCGGTAGCGCAGGCCGACGACGATCGCCGCCGCCTGGATCTCCGCCGCCTCCTCGGAGACCGAGTAGCCCGCCTGGCCCGGCCGCACGCGGGCGACGTGGCCGGTGACGCGGGCGCCGCCGATCAGTTTCGCCTCCTCGACCCGGCGCTGGGCCTCGCGTTCGGCGTCGGGCAGGTCGGCCCCCAGCGGCAGGTCGGTGGGCACGGTCATCATCGAGTGGACGTGGATCCCGCGCCGCCGTTTGGAGGCGAGCTTGACCGCGGTCGCGACCATCTCCGGCGAGAACGATTCGTCGTCCTCGAAGGCGACCAGGATCGACTGGTACTCGACCTCCTCCACCCCGAGCGGCTCCGGCGTCAGCACCTTCACGGTTTTCGTCAGCGGCAGCCCCTGATTGCGGCGGTAGAGGACGTAGACGACGACCCCGAAGATCATCCAGCCCGTACCGACGAAGAGCGTCGAGGGGTTCAGCGCCATCACCACGATCCAGGCGGCGAAGGTGCCGAAGCCACCGAAGACCGCCGTGAGCGGCACGTCGAAGCCGAACGCGCGCACGTTCATTGGCGGCTTCCAGGGGCGCTCCACGTCGGCCTGGGACTTGCGCAGTTTGATCACCGCGATGTGGGCGATGGTGAAGCTGAGCATCGCGCCGAACGAGTAGAGCGTCGCCAGGAAGTTGGTCTTGCCCGGCAGCATGGTGATGATCGCGACGCCGGCGAAGATGATGATCGCGATGTAGGGCGTGCGGTACTTCGGGTGGACCTGGCGCAGGCCCTCCGGCAGCTGCCGGTGCTGGCCCATCGAGTAGGTGAGCCGGGAGACGCCGATCAACCCCGCGTTGGTCGCGATCAGCAGGATCACCGCGGCGAGCACGCCGACGTAATAGCGGAGGATTTCGGTCGGGCCGTTGGAGAGGCCGAGGTTCTCGACGATGCCGAGGATCGGGTCGTCGGCGAACTTCGAGCCGAGCGCCGTGACGTAGTGCCCGGCGCTGTCCTGGACGACCGGCATCGCCGACAGCGCGACGATCGGGATCAGCAGGTAGAGGCCGAGGACCGCGGCGACGACGAGCCCGGCGGCGCGTGGGACCGTTTTCGAGGCGTCCTTCGCCTCCTCGGACATGTTGGAGATCGTCTCGATGCCGGTGTAGGCGATCATCCCGACCGCGATCCCGAGCGCGAATTTGCTCCACGTCGGGGCGACGCCGAGGTGGATGTTGTCGACCAGGATGTCCGGCGAGAGCACCAGGACGATGCCGATCCCGACCAGGATCACCTGCGTCGCGAGGTCGGCGATCGCGAGGATCAGGTTGAGTTTCGAGGACTCCTCGGTGCCGCGGATGTTCAGGGCGGCGAGCCCGACGACCAGCGCGGCGCCGCCGATCACGTCCCCCGGGCTGTGTCCCAGGGCGGGCCAGAAGACGGCCAGGTAGTGGGGCACGAAGAAGGCCGAGATCGCGACCGTGATCGTGTAGTTGAGCATCTGCCCCCAGGCCGCGACGAAGCTGACGAACTCGTTGAAGGCATGGCGGGCGAAGCTGGAGGAGCCGCCTGCCTCGGGGAACATCACGGTCGCCTCGGCGTAGGTGGCGGCGGTGGCGGCGAAGATCAGCCCGGAGATGACGAAGGCGATCGGCGTCAGCCCGAGGGCGAACGCGGCGGTGACGCCGAGGGCGTAGTAGATCGACGAGCCGACGTTGCCGTAGGCGGCCGAGAACAGCGCACCAACGCCGTGGACGCGGCTCAGCGATTCGTCTCTGGGGACTCGCCGGGCCATCTATAGGGAGGGAGACATGCTCAGGATTGACACTTCTTATCCCGAATATACGCGCGTCGGAGGCGCGCTCCGCACGTGTCCGAGGTCGAGGTCGGCGGGCGAGGCGACGCCGAGCAGCGCCAGGGCCAGCTCCAACTCGGCGGCGAGGATGCGCAGGACCCGCTCCGCGCCCGCCGCGCCGCCCGCCGCGAGCCCCCAGGCGGTCGGTCGCCCGAGCAGCACCGCGTCGGCACCGAGGGCCAGGGCGACGGCGATGTCGACGCCCCGCCGGATGCCGCCGTCGACCAGCACCGCGGCCCGCCCGGCGACCGCCTCGACCACCTCCGGCAGCGCCTCGGCGGTGGTGATCGTGCGGTCGAGCTGGCGCCCGCCGTGGTTGGAGACGATGACGCCGGCGGCGCCGTGCTCGACCGCGAGCGCCGCGTCCTCGGCGGTCACCAGGCCCTTGACGAGGAGCGGCACGCCCACGTCGGCGGCGATCCCGCCGAGGTCCTCCCAGGTGAGGGCGCGGGTCATCAGGTCGAAGCTTTCGCCGACGGTCACCGTGCGCGACCCGCCAAAGGCGGCGGCGACGCTCGGGATCTCGATCTCGGCCGGGATCGCGAAGCCCGCGCGCGCGTCGCGCTCGCGGTTGCCGCCGGGCGGCGCGTCGACGGTCAGGACGACCGCCTCGAAGCCCGCCGCGACCGCCTCCTCCATCAGGGCCCGAGTCACCCCGGCGTCAATGAAGGGGTAGAGCTGGAACCAGCGCCGGCCGCCCGGCGCGGCGGCGGCGACCTCGCTCGGCCGCGCGGTGGCGAGGGTCGAGAGGCACATCACGGTGCCGAACGCCGCGGCCGCCCGCGCCATCGCCGCCTCGCCCTCGGGATCCAGCAGCCGCTGGTAGGCGACCGGCCCGACGAGGACCGGCGCCGCCACCGGCCCGCCCAGCACCGCCGCCGCGGTCGAGGAGGCCTCCACCCCGGTCAGCTGCCGCGGCCGCAGCCGCCAGCCCTGCCAGGCGGTGACGTTGTCGCGCATCGTCACCTCGTCCCCGGCGCCACCGGAGAAGTAGCCGCGCGGCCCGGGCTCGAGCCTGCGCTCGGCCTCGGCCTGCGCGTCGTAGACGTTGATCCACCCCTCCGGCACGGCGGGGAAGCTAGCGCCTATCAGCCCATCGGCGTGGGTTCGATCCGCAGCGCCACGCGACCTTCGCCGCTCGGCGGTTCCACCAGCGGCCCTCCCCGGGTGCCGAGTTCGTAGAAACCGTCGCCGTCGATGCCGATCGCGTAGGTCTTTCCCGCCTCGGCGTAGAAGTTGGCTTCCTCGGACGTATCGCAGCCCTCTTCGGGCAGCCCCGACGGCATGCCGATCCGGTGCAGGTGGCCGAGCTCGGTTCCTTCGAAGACCGCCAGCAGGGTCGGGAAGTCGCTTTCGCAGGAGCTGACGGTGATCATCTCGCTCACCGGCGAGGTCCATTCCCACCAGATCGAGTGGCCGGTGGCTTCGGCGCCGAACCACTCGCCGGACTGTTGGGTCGCGTCGTCGTTGGACTCGACCGCGTCCGCCGGCAGCGCCTCGCGGAGGTCCGCACGGGCGGCGAAGCTGTCGTTCTTCGGCCCCGCCAGCGCCCCCGGCGCGATCATCACCAGGGAGGTCCCCACCGCGATCGCCGCGCAGATGCCGATCGCCCGGAAATTGTTCGACCCTCGTCGCTCCACCCGGCGCGCGAGCCTACATTGCCGGGAGGAAGTTTTGGGTGGTCAGGGCGCGGACCGCGCGACTCAGTCCGGGGAGCCCGCGGGGGGCGTGCCGGGCGGCGGTGCCGGGCCCCAGCTTTCGCGGCCGTCGGCGGTCTGGATCGGGATCGACGGGCCGGCCATCGCCGGGGTATCCACGGTGGTGTCCCAGATCGCCTTGACCCGGGCGGCGATCTCGCGGATTTCCGAGCGCTTGCCCTGGTAGCCCCACTGGTGCTGGTCGGCGAGCAGGCCGCTCACGTGGATCCCGGCCGCTTCGGCCAGGTAGAGGGCGCGCGGCATGTGGAAGCCCTGGGTGACGACGACCGCGTCGTGGACGTTGAAGATCGAGCGGGCCCGGACCATCGTCGCCCAGGTGTCGAATCCCGCGTGGTCCTCGAAGATGTCTTCCGGCTTCACCCCATCGCGGACGAGGGCCTTGCGCATCGTGTCGGGCTCGTCGTAGGCCCAGGTGTGGTGGTCCCCGGAAACGAGGATCTTCCCCACCTTGCCGGCATGCCACAGCAGCGAGGCCTCCTTGACCCGGTCGGCGAGCATCCCGCTCATGTGGCCGTCCCGCTGGACCAGAGCGCCGGGGACGATCGCCACTTCGGCGGGCGGTACGTCGGCGACGTGCGAGGTCGCCTCGCCCTCGGTGCTGAGCAGGATGTAGGCGTTCGAGCCGACGACGATCAGGCAGACGACGGCGAACAGCCCGGTCGCCCCGCCCGCGGTCTTCGGAAAGCGCCGCCACGGCCAGGTCAGCGCTCGCCAAACGCTCAAGAGTCCCTGCTTCATGGGCGGAAAGGCTAACAAGGGCACCCCCGTCGGCCCCCGAATGGGTATTTCTTGACGAATTAGGTCAGAAAACTCAGTAACTGGGTAGCTTCGCGTTCGGCCGCCCCGGCACGGCCTTCACCGGACCAGCCGAAAGGCTCATCAGGAAAGGAATCTGCAGTCCATGCATCCATCGAACATCAAGGCGCGCATCGCCGCCGTCATCGCGGCGAGCGCACTCGCCGCGCTGGTGCCCGCCGTACCCGCCTCCGCTGACACCCCCACCTCCCCGCCGCCGGTCACCGTCCTCACCCACGGGAACGTCGGCAAGGGCGACTTCTTCGTCTCCCCCTTCAGCGACCAGTCGACCTACGCCAACGGTCCCGAGATCCTCGACCCGAACGGCAACGTCGTCTGGTTCAAGCCGATCCCCCAGGGCCAGGAGGCATCCGACTTCCGCGCCCAGACCTACAAGGGCCAACCGGTCCTCACCTGGTGGCAGGGCACCGGCCTCGGTGGCCTCGCCAAAGGCGTCGACTACATCTACAACGACCACTACCAGCAGATCGCGGCGGTCAAGGCGGGCAACGGCCTCAGCGCCGACGGCCACGAGTTCCTGATCACCCCGTGGAACACCGCCCTGATCCTCGCCTACACGACGTCGACGGCCGACCTCACCTCGATCGGCGGCCCGGCGAACCAGACCGTGATCGACGGCGTCGTCCAGGAAATCGACATCAAGACCGGCAAGGTCCTGTTCCAGTGGAACAGCGCCGACCACGTCCCCTACAGCCAGTCCGAGCAGCCGCTGCCCGCCTCGCCGAGCACGCCGTGGGACTGGTTCCACATCAACGCGGTGAAGCTGGACACCGACAACAACCTGCTGATCGACTCACGCAACACCTGGACGGCCTTCAAGGTCGACCGCCACAACGGCCAGATCATCTGGCAGCTCGGCGGTAAGGCGAGCCGCAACAATTTCAACATCGGGGCGGCGCCCGGCCAGGTCCTCAACAAAGCGGGCGTGATCACCGCCTGGCAGCACGATTTCGAGGCCCAGGGCAACGGCATCTACACCTTCTTCGACAATGAGTCGGCGGGTGTGGCCAACACCGGAGTCGACGCGACGGCCGAGTTCGGACACAGCCGCGCCGTCACCGTCAAGATCGATCCGCGCACGCACACCGCGACGCTGATCAAGTCGTTCGACCAGCCCGAGGGCCTCACCGCTCCCTCGCAGGGCAACCAGCAGCGCACCGCGGACGGCAACTCCGTCGTCGGCTGGGGCTCACTCCCCTACTTCTCGGAGTTCTCCCCCGACGGGACCCTGCTCTACAACGCCCAGTTCCCCGACGGCGTCAACAGCTACCGCGCCTACCAGTTCCCCTGGAACCCGGGGAGCGACGACGGGCACGGCGGCCATGGCCACGGCCCGGGCTACCACCCCGGCGGCCCGAGCTACCACCCCGGCCACGGTCACCACTAATCCCAACGTCGATGGGCCGAAAACCGGACACATGGTCCGGTTTTCGGCCCGTCAACCTCGAGGCGTCAGCCTCTAGAACTTGACTATCGGGATGATCAGGATCGCGACGATGTTGGCGACCTTGATCATCGGGTTGATCGCCGGTCCCGCCGTGTCCTTGTAGGGGTCGCCGACGGTGTCGCCGGTCACCGAGGCTTCGTGCGCCGGTGAGCCTTTGCCGCCGTGGGCGCCGTCCTCGATCAACTTCTTCGCGTTGTCCCACGCACCGCCGCCGGCGGTCATCGAGATCGCCACGAAGAGGCCGACCACGATCACGCCGATCAACAGCCCGCCTAATGCGTCGACACTGAGGAGGCCGACGATCACCGGCACCACGATGGGTATCAGCGCGGGCAGGATCATCTCTTTCTGCGCCGCCAGGGTGACGATGCTGACCGTCTCCCCGTACTCGGGTTTTTCGGTGCCGTCCATGATCCCCGGGTGCTCTTTGAACTGTTTGCGCACCTGCTCGACCACCTGGCCGCCGGCCCGGCCGACCGCCTCGATCGAGAGGGCCACGAACAGGTAGACCATCATCCCGCCGATGATCAGCCCGATCAGCACGTCGGGGCTGGTCAGGTGGAACAGCTGGTTGAGGTTGTAACCCGGTGGAGCCTCGTCGGCCAATTCGCTGCGGAAGGCGGCGAAGAGGACCAACGCGGCGAGTGCCGCCGAGCCGATCGCGTATCCCTTGGTCACCGCCTTGGTGGTGTTGCCGACCGCGTCGAGCGGGTCGGTCACGTTGCGGACGTCCTCCGGCAGCTCCGCCATCTCGGCGATGCCGCCGGCGTTGTCGGTGATCGGCCCGAAGGCGTCGAGAGCCACGATCAGACCGCAGAGCGAGAGCTGTCCCACGACGGCGATGCCGATGCCGTAGATGCCCGCGAGCTCGTTGGCCGCGAGGATCGCGAGTGCGATCACCAAGGCCGGAGCCGCGGTCGACTGGAAGCCCTGCGCGAGGCCGGCGATGATGTTCGTCGCGTGCCCGGTCTCCGATGCCGCGGCGATGCTCTTCACCGGCCGGAAGCGGGTCGCCGTATAAAATTCGGTGATCCCGAAGAGCAGCGCGGTGACCGCGATGCCGATCACCGAGCAGAGCCAGAGGTCACCGACGCTGACCGAGCTCGCCCCCGCGGAGGCGAAGCCGACTCGCAGAGGTTCACTCATCATCCAGTGGGTGACCGGGTAGAACGCGGCGATCGAGAGCACCCCGGAGATCAGCAGCCCCCGGTAGAGCGCACCCTCGACTTTGTCGGTGGTCGTGCGCACGCAGACCGCCCCGATGATCGAGGCGATGACCGCGACCCCACCAAGCACCAGCGGGTAGATCGCGACCTCACGCGCGAATTCGGGGTTGAACGTGAGGACGCCGAGCAGCATCACGGCCACCGAGGTGACCGCGTAGGTCTCGAACAGGTCGGCGGCCATGCCGGCGCAGTCGCCGACGTTGTCGCCCACGTTGTCGGCGATCACCGCGGGGTTGCGGGGATCGTCCTCGGGGATGCCCGCCTCGACCTTCCCCACCAGGTCGGCGCCGACATCGGCCGCCTTGGTGAAGATGCCGCCGCCCAGTCGGGCGAAGACGGAGATCAGCGAGCCGCCGAAGCCGAGGCCGATCAGCGCATCGACCGCCTCCTTGTCGCTGGAACCGGTGACCACGAGGATCCCGTAGTAGCCGGCGACGCCGAGCAGCGCCAGGCCGACGACCAGAAGCCCGGTGACCGAGCCGCCTTTGAAGGCGACGTCGAGCGCCGGTGGCACACCGCCGCGAGCGGCCTCGGCCACGCGCGTGTTGGCCCGCACCGAGACGTTCATCCCGATGAAGCCGGTGGCGCCCGAGAGCGCCGCCCCGATCAAGAAGCCGATCGCGGTCTTGTAGTCCTGCAGCACCAACAGCAACACCGCGATCGGCACCGCGACCGCGGCGATGATCGTGTACTGGCGGGTCAGGTAGGCCTGGGCCCCTTCCTGCACCGCCCCCGAGATTTCTTGCATCCGGTCGTTCCCAGGCGATTTCGCCAACAACCGTCGCGTGATCAACAACCCATAAGCAACCGCGGCCCCAGCACAAACGAGTGCGACGACCACGCCGTATTCCCTAAGAAAGCTGGTCAAGTCACTGCTCCTCCGGTGGTATTTCCCGCGGCGGAGCGTATATGAGCGCGCGGAGCCTTGAGCGTTCTGCCTCTTTTGGGAGGGAGATTGCTCGGTGTTCCGGCCCCCTCCGGCAGTCCTAGAAGCGTGAGGGGTTCGTGAAACATCCACGACGAAGATGCCGGGAACTCCACACTTCCCGCGGCCTTCAGGCACATTCGTGCGCTTTTCGGGCCCGGAAACAGGGCCCGGAAACGCGTTCCCGACTTTGAGCCCCCTATAGGGGGCCGTAACTCGGGAACGCGGTCGTGACTATTGCCCAACACGCACGGAAGCGTGGACTTCCCACGCCCTCTCCCACGAAATGCGAGTCCCGTCACGGAGGCGTGTCCCTCCCGTGACGAACCCGTGGCGCTCGCGTGAACGATCCCCGGCCACTCCCGCACTCCCGGCCGTCTCGGCCACGGCCACAGCCAGCCAGGGCCGTGGCCGAGACGGCCGCTCTCACCGACACCCCTTGCGTCCCTTGTGCTCCGGGGCGTCAGCTCCTCCCGTCCCGAGCCCTCGCCGGACCGGACCCCCTACCCCGCCACCCGCCCCGGCGCGTACGTCCGCGCCGTCTCGGCCACCGCGGCGCGATACATGTCCTCCACCGACGCCCCGGCCTCGAACTCGGCTCGAGCCCGCTCCGCCCCGTTGACGCTGGGCAGCGCGGCGTCGATGTTGAGGCTCGAGCGGGCGGGCTCGGTCCAGGTGAGGAGGCGCTCGAATACGGCTCGGGTCTCGACCTCCTCGCCGGCGCGGAAGTCGATCATCTTGCCGCCGGCTCCGTAACGGATCGCGCGCCAGAGGTTCTCCTCGATCTCACGGTCGGCCAGCGGCACCCATGCCTCCGCCCCGCGCTCGTCGAGGTCCATCGCCGTCTGGGCGACGCAGGCGACGATCATCCCGGCGAGCGCGCTCGCGTCCTCGCCGCGCGTCTGGGCGTCGCAGATCCGCACCTCGACCGTGCCGAAGCTGTGATGCGGGCGCACGCTCCACCACAGCTGGGTCGACTCGATCACCGAGTTCGTCCGCTGTAGGAGGTCGACGAAGCCCGCGTATGTGTCCCAGTCGATGAACGGCGAGGGCACGCCGCAACGGGGAAAGGTGCGGGTGAAGATCTCCGAGCGCACCGAGGCCAGGCCGGTGTCGCGGCGGTCGAGGAACGGCGAGTTGGCCGAGAGCGCCAGCAGCGGCGGGAGCAGCTCCCGCAGCCGGTCGCAGACGGCGATCGCCCGGTCGGCCCCGCGCACGCCGACGTGGACGTGGAGGCTCCAGGTGTTGTTGCGCTGGGCGACGTAGCCGAGTTCCTCGCGCAGCCGGTTGTAGTGCTCGGTGTCGATGATCGTCTGGTCGAGGTAGTTCGCCCACGGGTGCGTCCCCATCGCCCCGAGACCCAGGCCCATCGACTCGACCAGCGCGAAGAGCCGGTCGCGGCGGTCCTGCTGGGCGGCGACCGCCTCGCCGAAGGTCTCCCCCCGCCCCGAGCGGATCTCGACCTCGGAGGCGATCAGCTCCCCCGCCGCCGCCTCGGCCAGCACCTCGTCCTCGTCGCAGCGCGCCTTCACGTCCTCGTAGCGGTGCGCCAGCTCCAGCGTCGCCGGGTCGAGGATCGCGAACTCCTCCTCGAGGCCGACGGTGAAGTCGGTCGACTCTTCGAATCGCTCACGGGAGCCGTCGAGATCGAGCGTCAAGGCACTGGTGGGAGTCGGGCCCGGGCGGAGCGCCTCAGGCGAGGTAGAAGTAGAGCGCGTAGAGCAGGTCGACGGCGGGGCTGGAGGTGTGGACGGTGACCTCGGGTGGGACCTGCAGCAGCTGCTCGCTGTAGTTGAAGATGATTTTGACGCCCGCCTCGACCAGCCGGTCGGCGACCCCCTGGGCGGCATCGGCGGGGACGGCGAGGACCCCGACCACGACCTCCTCGTCGGCGACGACCTTCGCCAGTTCCCCGTCCAGCGGACGGACGACGACGTCGCCGATCTCTGTGCCGACCTTGTCCTCGTCGACGTCGAACACGGCGACCACCTGGAAGCCGTGGTCGGCGAAGATCGCCGAGGAGGCGATCGCCTGGCCGAGGTGGCCGGCGCCGAAGAGGGCGATGTTGTGCTGGCCGGCGGTGCGGAGGATCTTGCGGATCTCCGACACCAGCGAGTCGACGTTGTAACCGACCCCGCGCTTGCCGAACTTGCCGAAGCCGGAGAGATCGCGACGGATCTGCGTCGGGTTGATGTGGGTGTACTCGGAGAGCTCCTGCGAGGAGATCGTCTCGCGGCCCATCTTGCGCGCCTGCGTCAGCACCTGCAGGTAGCGCGAAAGGCGCGCGGCGACCCCGAGCGAGAGGCGCTCGCCTTCAACCGGCAGCCCGGCTGCCTGGATCTCGTCGATCACGTCGGCCATGCCCCCACAGTATCGAGCCTGGAGCGCACGCCTGCGTCGTCGTATACAAGCTCGGAGGCGACGATCCCGTCGACCTCGACCACCGGGATCTTCTCCAGGTGGATGCGGAGCAGCAGGTCGTCGCTCTCGATGTCGATCTCATGCAGTTCGAAGCGGTACCCCTCGCCGTGCAGGGCGACCAGCCGCTCGATCGCCTGCTCGCAGAGGTGGCAGCCGGGGCGCGAGTAGACGACGACCTCGACCGGGCGCGTCTCGACCTCGCTCACGCGGCCATCCTTTCGCCGGTGGCGAAGGCGTCGTAGCCGAGGTAGTCCGGGTAGGCGACCGGGCGCGCCCAGCGGGCGGCGGAGCCGATCATCGCCGCGTTGTCGGTGCAGAGGGCGATCGGGACGAGCTTCAGGCGGACGCCCTGGCGCTCGCAGAGCTCGGCGACGGCGGCCCGCAGCGGCCCGTTGGCGGCGACGCCCCCGCCCAGCGCGACCGCCTCCCAGTCGCCCTTCTTCAGCGCCCGCTTGAGCTTCGCGACGAGCTGGTCGACCACCGCTTTCTGGAAGGAGGCGGCGAGGTCGGCGCGGCGCTCCTGGACGCCCTCCTCGCCGAGCTCGCGACAGCGGTAGAGGACCGAGGTCTTCAGGCCGGAGAAGGAGAAGTCGAGGCCGGGATCGCGCTGCATCGCGACCGGCATCTCGAAGGCTTCCGGGTCGCCGGACTCGGCCTCCTTCTGGACCGCGGGCCCGCCGGGGTAGCCGAGGCCGAGCAGGCGGGCGACCTTGTCGAAGGCCTCCCCGGCGGCGTCGTCGAGGGTCTGTCCCAGGATCTCGTGGCCGTTGTGGTCGCGGACCGCGGCGAGCATCGTGTGCCCGCCGGAGGCGACCAGGCAGAGGAAGGGCGGCTCGAGCGGCTCCGGCTCGAGAAAGTTGGCGGCGACGTGGCCCTGCAGGTGGTCGACCGGGATCAGGGGCAGCCGGCGCCCGGCGGCGATCGCCTTCGCGGTCGAGACGCCGACGAGGAGCGCGCCGATCAGCCCCGGCCCGGCGGTCGCGGCGACCGCGTCGATGTCGTCCAGGGTGACCCCGGCTTCGGCGAGCGCGGCCTCGACCACCGGCGCGGCCAGCTCCAGGTGGTGGCGCGCGGCGACCTCGGGGACGACGCCGCCGAAGCCCGCGTGGGCGGCGGCCTGCGAGGAGATCACGTTCGACAGGATCCGCCCGCCGTCGAGCACGGCGGCGCAGGTGTCGTCACAGGAGGTCTCTATCGCTAGAAGCACGGCGGGTTCCTCAGGGTCAATCGAGCCACATGATCAGCGCGTCCTCGCCGTTGTCGTGGTAGTAGCGAGGACGGACGCCGGCGGAGCGGAAGCCGAAGTATTCGTACATGCCGATCGCGCGGTGGTTGGAGACGCGGACCTCGAGCGTGAACGGCAGCTGGTTGCGGCCCTCCTCGAAGAGCCGCCGCAGGAGCGCGCCGGCGACGCCGCGGGCGCGGTGGTCCGGCGACACGGCGACGTTCATGAGATGCCACACCTGGTCGTAGCGGGAACAGACGACGTAGCCCGCGAGCTCGTCGCCGCGCGTGGCGGCCAGGCAGATGCCGCTGGGCTTCGACAGCTCCAGCACGAACATCGCCAGGGACCACGGGGTCGGGAAGGACCGGCGCTCGATCGAGATCACGTTCGGCAGGTCGCTGTAGGCGAGCCGGCGCACCTCGATCCCGCCGCCGGTCCGGCTTTCAGTCTGCTCTCTGGAAAGAATCTCGCTCACGCCAACGCTCCGCGTCTGGAGGTCTGAGATAGATCGGTTCGAGCGAGTCGGAGCCCTTCCCCGCCGCCGCGAGGGCGCAGATGTGGCGCGCCGCGACCTTGTGGACGGGATCGGCGTCGTCCGGGATGCGGATGCCGCCGGCTCCTTCCAACTCGTCACGAAAGCGTATCGCCCCGGAACCGCCGACCGACGGGGCGCTCGACACCTGGCCGAGCCGCTCCGCGAGCGCCCCCGGGCGCATCACCGCCGGCTCCCAGAGCGTCGCCCCCTCGGCGTCGTAGAGGGCGACGAAGACCTCGCCGCGGTAGCCGTCGAGGACCGCGAGCCGCTCGCCGGTCGCACCCGCCGCGCCGATACCGGCGCCGAGAGCGTCGAGGGTCGAGACGCCGCAGCCCTTCAGCCCGAGGCTGAGCGTCAGGCCTTTGGCGGTGGCGATCCCGACCCGCAGGCCGGTGAAGGAGCCGGGCCCGAGCCCGACCGCGACCAGGTCGACCGCATCCCAGCCCCCGGCCGCGTCGGCACAGCGCTCGACCTCCGCGAGGAGCCCGGTCGCGTGCAGCGGCCGGCCGCGCTCGGAGAGCCCGAGATGCGCCTCGGTGACGACCTCCCCGTCGCGCCAGGCGCAGGCGGCGGTGTCGGGGGTCGCGGTGTCGAAGCCGACGACGACCAGGAGGTCCGCCCCCTCCCTACTTCACGCGAAAGACGGAGGTGCCGACCTTCTTGCCCTTGACGAACCAGGTGACCTGATGACGGCCCACGGTCGTCGAGGTGATCTTGTTCACGTAGAGCGTGCCTTTGGCGGCTTCCTGCGGTTTTTCGGTGCAGAGATGTTCTTTCTTCGGGAACTTCACGCAGACCGTGTATTTCACGTCGGCATTCAGGCTTTTGAAGAACGCGCCCTTTTTGCTGCCGACCGGGCACACCGTCGCCGGTTTGGCTTTCCGCGACAGTCCGCAGGCGATGTAGTGCTTGTACGCCGGGCCCGACGTGGGCGCCTTGGTCGGGGTCGGTGCCTCCGCCGAGGACGAGGAGACGCCGATCAGCATCCCGGTAGCCAGGGCGACCAGTGCCAACGCCGACAGCATTCCCTTCTTCATCCTCGAACCCCTCCTGTAATCGATAGTGCGTATGCCTGAACCTTCAAGGTTGCATCCGTAACCCCTTCCGGAGACCGCGGATGCGGTGCGTCGGAGCGTAACGAGCGCGCCCGGCCGACGCGGGTCGGTCAGTCGACGATCTCGATCGTGCGGCGCTCCTCGCCGGCGTGTTCGAGGCGGACCTCGAGGGCGGGGCGGCCGAGGCGCTCGATGCCGACGGCGGGCCACTCGACGAAGGCGACGCCGTCGCCGCCGAGGTAATCGTCGAGCAGCGCCGGGTCCTCGCCCTCCATGTCCTCCAGGCGGTAGAGGTCGAGATGGGAGATCGGCAGGCGCCCGCCGGAGTACTGCTGGCCGATCGTGAAGGTCGGCGAGGTGACCGGGCCGGTGACGCCGAGCGCCCGGGCGGCGCCGCGGATCAGCGTCGTCTTCCCCGCCCCGAGGTCCCCGGAGACGACGACCACGTCACCGGGCGCGAGCCGCTCGGCGAGGCGGGCGCCGACCGCTTCGGTCTCCGCCGCCGAGCGCGTTTCGGTGCGCTGGTCGCTCATCCGGTGCCCGGGCCGCCGAAGAAGCCGAGCTGGTCGGCGGGCGGCGGCGGGTCCTCGCCCTCGGTCGCCGTCTCGGCGGCGACCTCCGCGGCGCTCGGCATCGGCGCCGGCAGCGCACTCTTGATCAGCGCCGGGATCGTCGCGAAGTCGGCACGGAGCTGTTCCTTCACCGCCGGGGTGCGCAGCGCCGCCGCCGGGTGGAACAGCGGCAGCAGGTGGACGGTGCGACCGCCGAGCTCATGCGTCTGCGGGGTGCCGCGGACGCGCGTGATCCCAGTCGGGTTGCCGGTCAGCAGCTTGGTGGCGAAGTTCCCCAGCGTGCAGACGACGCGGGGCTGGATCAATCGCACCTGCTCGAAGAGATAGGGCTCGCAGGCGGCGATCTCGGTCGGCTGCGGATCGCGGTTTTCCGGCGGCCGGGACTTCAGGACGTTGCAGATGAAGACCTCCTCGCGTGAGAGCCCGATCTCCACCAGCAGCTCGTTCAGCAGCTGCCCCGCACGCCCGACGAAGGGCAGCCCCTGCCGGTCCTCTTCGGCCCCCGGCGCCTCGCCGACGAACATCAGGTCGGCGTCCGCGTTGCCCGCCCCGAACACCGTCTTGGTCCGCGTCTCGTGCAGCGGACATTTCGTGCACTTCGAGACCTCTTTGTAGAGCCCGACCAGCTCCTCCCGCCGCGCCGCCGCGTCCACACTCACGGTTTCTCCCCCGCCGCCCGCCGCTTGCGCGACTCGGTGATCCGATCCTGCCGCGCCGCCACTTTCTCCCGCCGCCGCGATTCATCCGAGCGCACCGCCGCCCCCCGCGGCGTCCTACCGGGCGGCGAGACCGCCGAGATCAGCCGCCGCGACCGCTCCGACCCACACTCTGGACAGGCGACCGCCTCGGTCCCCGCGGCCACCAGCTCCTCGAAGCCCGCCCCGCACTCTTCGCACTCGAACTCATAGATCGGCACTCCGACAAAATCTACCCCTGCCCCTGGGGTCAAGGTCCGCGAGCCTCAGCTCAGCGATCGAGAATCCCGTCGAGGACGAGCAGAAGAAACGTGTCCCGCGGAGTCCAATCGTCGTTGATTTCGCTGGTGCCCCGCGCCTCCTCGAGCGACGCTCGAACGTCCCGTCTCAGTTTCGCCATCCACTTCATCGCGTAATCGGTGAACGCCGCTTCTGCGCTACCTGGGCCTTCCCATGGGTTGTCGGCGCTGAACTGGCGTTCAATTCTCGAGCAGGCACCGTAGGTGTCCGCGGCGCCGATCATCGCGTAGGTCTCGTTCGAGTCGGGTTGCGGCGCGGCGACGAAGCGCTCGCGCGCTCGATTCAGCAACTGCGCCTCTGCCTCGTTCTTGAGGGCGAGCATTTCTCCCTCGCCGAGTGGGGCATTTGTCTCGCCACTGAACATCGGGAATACAGCCATCCGGTTCGTCCTCCAAGGGCTGGGTCGCAGAGGAGGACAGCCGTGTCCGCGATTCCGTTACCTACCACCGTCGCGCCTGGAATCCGGCGCGATCCGATCTACCCCCGCTCGAAGAGGTTCAGGTGGGCAACGACGGGAACCGACTCGCTTTCTTCGCCCTTTTCCCGCCGACGGTCGACGCAACGGGACTCGGCCTCGTAGAGCCGCTCGGCGGTCTCGGCCAGGATCGCGTGGTATTCGTCCCAACCCTCCTCGTCGAGCGTCACCGCGAGCCGGAAAACGTAGTGCTCTGGGCGTTCTGACAGCTTGCCCGCTTCGAGCGACGCGGCGGCGTCCCCGAACTCCATCTGCAGGATGTTCGTGGCGCTCGCGACGACCTGATCCGGGCCGAGTTCCGCGACCTCCTCGTTCGTCAGGTGCGGTCGGCGCACAGCGCGGTAGAAATGTTGGGTGGCGCCGCGGACCGGGCGGGTCCCGGCCAGCTCGATGACGCCCATATCGCGCAGCACCCTCACGTGGTAGGCCACGTCATTCACCGGCTCATGCAGCTTGTCCGCGAGCTCCCTCGGGCTGATCGGGTGCTCACTCATGCCGTACCAGATGCGCCGCCGAAGCGGGTGGGTGACGATCGCGGCAAGCGATTCCACCTGCCTTGCGGATTGTTCTTTCTGAGCCGGATTCATCGCCTTGATTCCTTTCTCCCCATGACTGAATAGGTCTGGATACTAAGCAACTTTCGAGCGGTCTGAGCGACTTTATGGGCTAATTGATTCACCCAAAAGGGCGCTCTTCCACCTGACTTCAGGTCAAAGGGGCGATCTGTCCCATCGTGCGAAGGGAGGTGGAATATGAAGGTCTCGACGATCGAATCCGCGATGCCGGCTGCGTCCGTTCACAAGGCGAACTAGAACGCAGGTATGCGTCGGCCCATCTCGGGGCCGACGCATACCTCCACAGGTGTTTGGACGCCCTGTACAAGGGGACTAGTGGTCATCTCACCAACCGGGCATATCCGCCACCGACTCAAAGGATGTCCACCGTGTTCTTTTGCGAGCGATGCGAAAGCAGGTTCAACGCCACTGTCGCCGCCGCCGCAGGTGATTGCCCCCGTTGCAGGGAGAGCGACGGCGTCACCAGCAAGCTGCGTTTCCGGCTGTTCGAGCCCTCGGCCATGAAAGTGGCGGGCCGCACCCCCACCGGCGCGACCTCGGCGCCGCGCAGTCAACCCGCGAAGTAAGAAAGTAAATACTCTGCCCTTGTGAGGGCAAAGACGATCACCATCTTCCTGGCGGCCATGGCGATCGTGGGCGCTATCGCGGCCCCCGCGGGCGCTTCGGCCGCGAATCCCCGTCGGGTTCGTCAGCCCGCGAGCGTCACCGCCACCGTCCAGGGACACGGCACGGGCGGATTCGAATTCAGCCTCATCACCCTCGGGCCGCACGGGGACATCCTCTGGCTGAACAAAGTGGCGGTCGGAGCGGGCGAGGAGAGCGCCGTGTACTTCGACCTGCCCCACGGGGGAGCGACGAGCTTCGCCAATGGAAGGCTCGACGCCAGGATCGGCCGACTGGGCCGCTTCCGCGGACATTTCGTCCCCGACTCGAGCTTGACTGAGGGTCCGGAAGAAGGCTGCACGGGCGATCCGACCACGATCGAAAAGGGACACTTCGTCGGCTCCTTCTCCTTCCATGGAGAAATGGGGTTCACCACCGTCCAGGCACGACGCGCGCAGGGCAGAGTCACCCGACAGGGAGCGACGAGTTGCCCGGCCTCGGCCCCGCGCAGCCCTCGGCGGCATCAGCCACGTCACAAGAATGCGGAAAGGGAAAGGAAGAAGCGGGAACGGGAAAAGTTCCGCCTCCTCGCCGGTGACGCACAAGGCAAGCTCGTCTTCCGGGCCGAACGGGAAGAATCCCCAGAGCCCGAGGAGGGCTCGCCGACGACCTTCTCGGCATCGACGCAAGAAAGGATCGGCGGACTCCAGGTGGACCGCAACGCTTCGGTCTTCGAGATCGGCGACGACACGGCGACGGCCTTCCAGGTCCCGAACCTCGCGGAACCGCTCACCGAAGCGACCGTGTCTCCCTCCGCGCCATTTTCGGGCTCGGCCACATTCCATCTCGACGGTCCGAAGACGGCCGGTTGGACCGGTGACCTCGCGGTCGAATTGCCCGGTAGAGGCCAGGTCCCCCTGACCGGCGAAGGCATCTCCGCGGGCATCTGCCACGGCCCCTCCCACTGCACCGAGACGCTTCCTCGATTGCTGCAAAAAGAGCTGGAATTCGGTGGGACGTACTACGGCCAGGCAGGGGCGGTACAGGTGATCTCATGAAGGCCAAGGCGAGGATCACCCTTCTCGTCGCGACCGCGTTCGCCACGCTGCTCCTCCCCGGCGCGGCGATCGCCCGGACGCGGCCGGCGAGCCGTCATCCCAAGCCGCCCCGGGAACAACTCCGACCTGAAGTCAACGAGCAATTCGCCCTCATCGGCACCAACGGATTCGAAATCACGCTGGACGTCACTGATCGGCGTCGCCTCAGGCTCACCGCTCTGAAGTGGGGCAACGTGATCGAGAGCGCTTCTTACTCGCTGCGCCTCCGCCCGAGGCGCAGCCCCGATGCCATCGTCGCCCGACTCGGGAGGCTCGGCCGCATCGACGTGCGGTTCATCCCCAGGAAGATCCATCGGGAAAAGCCGCCTCGCGGCTGTCATGGCGCCAAGACCGTGATCGAACAGGGCCGCTTTGTCGGCGTGATCGCGTTCCGCGGCGAGCATGGCTTCACGGAAGTCAACGATGACCGGGCGCCAGGCGCGATCACGCGCACCCCGGCTCTGTCCTGCCCGGCCACTGCCTCGCCCCCGGATCCAAAGAAGCTCCGCCGCCAACTCAAAGCCCTAGAACGCGCCGAAGCGGAAGTAGAAGACGAAGGGGAAGAAGACGAAGGCCTGTCGGTCCGGCTCTCCGCGACCGCCCGCGGCGGCCGAGTCACCCTCGGAGCCACCAAAGTCGTGCTGAAGGAAAAGCACGCCAAGCCGCTCTCGCTCACCAACATCTTGGTCACCGGCCGCCGCCATCGAGGCCGGATCGCGGAGCAGGGCGTCGCCGGTTACATCTTCGGCAAAGGCTCGACCTTCCTCGTGCCGAACCGGGATAAGCCGTCCAGCGAAGGGGTCTTGAAGCCGCCCGCCCCGTTCTCAGGATCCGCGATATTCCAGCGTCACCGGGTGAAGCCGCCGACCTGGACCGGCGACCTCAAGATCGACCTGCCGGGCTTCGGCCCGGTGCGGCTCGCCGGGCCCGGCACCAGCGCTTCGATGTGCGATGGGCTCGCCTGTCAGCTCCGCGGGCTCCTGTCCGGCCAGCGTCTCCTTCGGCGGGCCGGCAGGTTGATGGGCCGAAAACTACGGCTATAAGGCTACTTTTCGGCCCATCAACACCTTGGGGCTTCTCGGGCTAGCTGAGCGGCTCCCACTCCCACGCCTTCGCCGAGGCGAGGGCCTCGGAGTCGACGTGGCGGCGGAATTCGGCGAGCTCCTCGTCTTCGATCGCGTAGGCGTGCTCGGGGCCCGGGAAGGTGCCGGCGCGCACCTCCTCGCCGTAACGGCCGACGGCGGCGGTCATCTCGGCGTGGACGTCGGCGTACTGCTTGACGAATTTCGCCATGTGGCCGGTGGTGATGCCAAGGAGGTCGTGGAAGACGAGGACCTGGCCGGAGGTGCCGGCGCCGGCGCCGATGCCGATCGTGATCACGTCGAGGCGCTCGGCGATGATCGTCGCGATCTCGGCCGGGACCGCCTCGAAGACGACCGCGAAGCAGCCGGCCTCCTGCAGGGCGAAGGCGTCGTCGTACATCTTGATCGCGGCCTTCGCCGACTTGCCCTGGGCCTTGTAGCCGCCGAGGGCGGTCGCGGTCTGGGGCGTGAGGCCGAGATGGCCCATCACCGGGATGCCCGCGGCGACGATCGCCTTGGCGCGCTGGGCGGAGACGCCGCCGGCCTCGAGCTTCACGGTCTGCGCGCCGGTCTCCTTGATCAGCCGCTGGGCGCTCAGCACGGCCAGTTCGTCGCTCGCCTCGTAGGAGCCCATCGGCATGTCGGCGATCATCATCGGCGTGCGCAGCCCGCGCCGTACCGCTTTGCCGAGCATGATCATCTCGTCCATCGAGACGAGGTCGGTGCGGTCGTAACCGAGGACGACGTTGGCGGCCGAGTCGCCGACCAGAACGAGGTCGACGCCCGCCGCCTCGGCGACGGTGGCCGAGGGGTAGTCGTAGGCGGTGACCATCACGATCGGTTCGCCGTTCTCCTTCATCTCGGCGAGGCGGGGCAGGGTGACCGCGACGCGGTCGGCCTGCGGGACGGTGTGGGAACGGACTCCTGAGCTCATGCGACCAACACCTCCGGGCGATTGTCGATAGCGATCGGTTTGTTGTCGGCGTCGACGTGGACGACCGTCGGCTCGTACTTCTCCAGGTCGGCCTCGTCGTAGGCGCCGAACGAAGCGACGATGATCAGGTGGCCGGGCTCGACCAGGTGGGCGGCGGCGCCGTTCACCTGCATCGCGCCGGAGCCGGGCTCGCCGTCGATGACGTAGGTGACGAAGCGCTCGCCGTTGTCGACGTCCCAGACGTGGACCTGCTCGTTGGTCAGCAGATCGGCCCCGGCCATCAGCTCGGTGTCGATCGTGATCGAGCCGATGTAGTCGACGTCGCAGTCGGTCACCGTCGCGCGGTGGATCTTCGACTTCAGCATCTGGCGTTGCACGGTTTGGTCTCCCTTAGTCGATGACGACGTTGTCGATGAGTCGGGCACCGCCGACGTGGGCGGCGACGGCGACGAGGATCGGACGGCCGGTCAGCCCTTCGACCCGCTCCAGGGTCTCGGCGTCGCGCGCCTCGAGGTACTCGGGCTCGATCGCCGCGGCGGCGAGCTCGATGCGCGCGGCCTCGAGGCCGGCCTCGAGCGACCCGCGGGCGCTCGTCTGCCGCTCGCAGGCGGCCAGCGCGCGCGAGAGGCCGACGGCGCGGATGCGGTCGGCGGGCTCGAGGTAGACATTGCGGCTGCTCATCGCCAGGCCGTCCTCCTCGCGCACCGTCGGCATCACGCGGACCTCCAGCGGGAAGTCGAGATCGCGCACCATCCGCTTGAGCACCGCGACCTGCTGGGCGTCCTTCTGGCCGAAGTAGGCGACGTCGGGGCCGACGATGTTGAAGAGCTTGGCGACGATCGTGGTGACGCCGTGGAAATGGCCGGCGCCGCGGCGCCCGGGGTCGCCGTCGAGGACCGAGGTGAGGTTGCCGGTGACCTCCACCGCGGTGGCGGCGCCGTCGGGATAGATCTCGGCGACGTCGGGGGCGAAGACGTAGTCGACGCCCGCCTCGCCCGCCAGGCGCAGGTCGCGCCCCTCGTCGCGCGGATAGCGGTCGAGGTCCTCGTTCGGGCCGAACTGCGTCGGGTTGACGAAGAGGCTCATGACGACGACATCGTTCTCGGCGCGGGCGGCCCGCAGCAGCGAGACGTGCCCCTCGTGCAGGAAGCCCATGGTCGGGACGAGGCCGATCGCACGGCCTTCCCGCCGGGCCGGGGCCAGGACGGCGCGCAGCTCATCGACCCCGCGTAGCACGCGGGCGGCAGCGCTGGTGGTGACGGTGTCGCCGGTGAAAGGTGATTCCAGGTTCATCAGGTCCATGCCTCCAGGGGTCACGGCCGTAGGCGAATTATAGGCACCTGCGCGCTTTTCGTTACAGGGCGCGCCGGAATGCGGGTTCGCAGGAATTTTGATCCGTTCGCGGCCACCCCTCGCAATGACACCCAACAGCGTTTTACCCCCACCCCCCACAGGAGGATGAGAATGAGTTCGCACAAGCTCTTGGGCCAGTTCGATCAGAGCGAGGCCCTCGCGGAAACGCATCACAACGCGGTTGAGGCGCTCGACGAGGGCGACAGCCGGCGTTCGTTCCTGAAAAAGGCCGGTCTCGGCGGCGCCGCCGTCATGGGCTCCGGCGCCCTGCTCGCCGCCCTCACCCCGGCCGGCGCCGCCGCCGCCACGGGCAAGGGTCGTCCGCCGGTGAAACCGTTCGGCAAGGGCGACATCGGCATCCTCAACTACGCCCTGACGCTCGAGTACCTCGAGGCCGCCTTCTACAACGAGGCGACCAAGAACAACGTCGCCAGCGGCTCGCAGGAGAGCGCCTTCCTCAAGGCGGTCACCGCCGACGAGAACGCCCACGTCGCGTTCCTCAAGAAGGCCCTCGGCAAGAAAGCCGTCGGTGCCCCGAAGGTCGATTTCGGCGACGCCACCAGCAAGGCCAAGTGGCTCCCCACCGCGATGGTGCTGGAGAACACCGGCGTCAAGGCGTACGGTGGTCAGGCGCTGAACATCAGCGACCCCGCCTACATCTCCGCCGCCCTGTCGATCTGGGCCGTCGAGGCGCGTCACGCGTCGGTCGCCGGTCTGCTCGTGAAAGCCGCGCCGACCAGCATCTCGCCGGAAAAGGGCCCGTTCCAGACGACCGCCACCGCGGCGGAAGTCCTCAAAGCCGTCGAAGGCACCGGCTTCCTCGTCTAGCCGGACGCGGATCCCCGGAACACAGAAAGAAAGAGAGCACATCAAATGATGCCCAACGTAGGACCACTGGAGATCATCCTTGTCCTGATCGTGGCGCTCGTCGTGTTCGGGCCGAAAAAGCTGCCCGACCTCGGGCACTCGCTCGGCAAGGGGATCCGCGAGTTCAAAGGCTCGGTAACGGGTGAGAGCGACGAGGCGGATCGGATCGAGGCAGCTCGAGTCGAGTCCGCCCCGGCCGCGGCGCACCGCGCTCCGGTCACGACCCACCGGGTCGAAGACACCCACACCCCCGCCTAGCCACATCTAACTGTCCCCCAACGCCACCCCGAGGAGACCAGCCGTGCGCCGCATCAGACCAGCATCATTCGAGGATCAGATGAGCCTCGTCGAGCATCTCGACGAGCTGCGCGCACGGCTGGTCGTCTGCATCGCGATCTTCGGGGCGGCTCTCGCCGTCTGCTTCTGGCAGAACCACCTACTGCTGGAACTGGCGGCGATCCCGCTCCCGTCGGGCCACGAAAAACTGATCACCTTCGGCGTCACCGAGCCCTTCACCACGACGCTGACGGTCAGCGCGTACGCGGCGATCATCCTGGCGCTGCCGTTCGTGCTCTACCAGCTCTACGCCTACGTCCTGCCGGCCTTCTCGAAGCAGCAGCAGCGGCTCATCGTGCCGATGCTGCTGATGATCCCGGTGCTCTTCATCGCCGGGGTCGCCTTCGGCTACTTCCTCGTCCTTCCCGCCGCCGCCAAGTTCCTCCTCAACTTCAACGACTCCCAGTTCAACGTCCAGGTGCAGGCGAAGGAGTACTACGGCTTCTTCTCGATGACCCTGCTCGCCACCGGCATCGTCTTCCAGGTGCCGGTCGGGATCCTCGCGGTGACCCGCCTCGGGATCGTCAAGGTCGAACAGCTGACCAAGAACCGACGTTACGCCTACCTCGTCTGCGCGGTCGTCGCGGCCGCGTTGCCCGGCGTCGACCCGATCTCGATGCTCCTGGAGATGGCGCCGCTGGTCGTCCTCTACGAGATCTCGATCCTGCTGGCGAAGGCCTTCGGCACCCCGCGCGAGCGCTACGAGGCCGAGCCTCAGGGCTCCTGAGGCTCCTGAGCGTGTGCCTCGCCCTCGCCGTCGCCTACGCCAGGAGCGCGGTAGGCGATCGGCTTGATCGGCTTCGCCGGGGCTCCGGCGCAGATGGTCCGGGCCGGCAGGTCACGGTTGACGACGGAATTCGAGCCGATCACGCACCGCTCCCCCACCGTCACCCCACCGGACACCGCGCAGTGGACGCCGAACCAGCAGTTGTCGCCGATCTCGACCGGGCCCTTGGACGTGAAGCCCTGCCAGGTGATCGGCAGCTCGGGGTCGTCGAAGCGGTGGTCGGCGTCGCCGACGAAGCAGCCGTTGGCGAACATCACGTGATCGCCGATCGTCACCCTCCCGTGCGCGGCGATCATCGTGCCGCGATTGAGGAAGCAGCCTTCGCCGATCTCGATCTCCGCGTCGGGGGCGAGCGTCAGCCAGCAGCCGGGCTCGAGCAGCGTCCCTTCGCCGATTCGTAGGCGGCCCTCGTCGAGCGCCTCGAGGATCTCCCCCTCGACCGGATAGCGGACGAAGAAGCCACCGCGCGCGGCGTGCCGATCGATGCGGAGGCGCCGCGAGAGCCGGTGATTGCGCTCGTACCAGCGCCGCTTCGCCCACCAGACCCGCCACCCCGTCTGCGCCATCCCCGCACGGTAC